>Ga0207747_1000155_pt1 | contig 84553 bp, 120 predicted proteins | sample HigsolmetaGSP11D_FD_184839 | JGI IMG/M metagenome (GOLD analysis project Ga0207747, IMG submission 184839) | High solid enriched microbial communities from the Joint BioEnergy Institute, USA - SP1-1-D (SPAdes) | ecosystem: Engineered > Bioreactor > SSF (Solid state fermentation) > Aerobic >...
CCGCCTAGACCACTGCTTCTACCCTTGACGCCAACCGAGCCTATTTAGGATCGTGCGCAAGGGTCAGGGTTGACCTATCCGCAGATAGGAACCTCCCTACCTGACGCCCAGCAGCAGTTCGATCCGCTCGACGACACCAGGCTTCTGTGTGCGGCGCACGTCGTCGAGGGTCATCGCGCCGGCCTCGATCGCGTCAACCATGACCTCGATCAGAGACTTCTTCTTCTCCGCGTTCGGGGACAGGTTCGCGCCGATGAGGAACGCCGACTTCCGCTCGCGCTTCTCCCCCTTAACCTCCACGGCCGGGAAGTCGCACGCGACGCGGTGCATATTCGCAGGCGAAACGTATTCGGCCCTGCGAACGCCACGCATCGGCAGCTTCTCGACCTGCTTTTGGTGAGCCGCGCCGCGCTCAGGAACCCGAATCGGATTCCCGTTGGCGTTGAACACGCGCTTGCCCTCACCGTCGACGACCTTGGTCGCGCGACGAGTCCGCCAGTTCCCAGGCTTGGGGGTGGTTCGCGCCGAGTCTGGAATCAAGACGATTCCATCCTCATACGTCGCATACCCCTTCATCCGGGAAGGATAGAGCGTAGGCATCGCTCCGCAGTCCTTTCGGGTAGGAGTGATCTATGTGCCTCGGGTGGGTACTTCGCGTTCGCCAGCCCTCGGTTGTTTGATCGCAGCTTGGGACGAAAGCCCGCCGCAGGTCCGTCGAAAGGTTGCCTTGGACGATGCCCCGTTGGACGAGGATGCCCCGCTGATTTCAGCGATGCCCCGTTGCCCCGTGGGACGAAAGTCCGTCGAAAACCCGGCGAAGGTCCCTTGGACGAAAGTCCGTCGCCGCGATCGTATTCGGTTTTTAGAGTGACACTATGACCCGTCACGTCAAGGTCACTCGGTCCTACATTGTCCCTACTGTATCACAGTCGCTTACCGATTTCAAGTACCTTCCTCGGCCCGCTCCTTCGGTCCCCGTAGGGTGATCGCGCCGCAATAAAGAGCAGGCGAGCCCTACGTCCCTGCCGGGAGGATGGTCCTCGGTGTTGACTGTGCCCGGTACCCTATCAACATAGGTCCCGGTTGTCAAGGGGGGAAGTGGTTGGGGAGAGTCATCCCCTCTTGGTCCAGTTCCTCGGCTCCTCCGCGCCTGGCCGCGCGGTACTGCGTCCTTCTCTGGATCCTGCCCGCCATCGCCTGTAGGTTCGATCGGCTTGCCCGGCGCGTTGCCACCCGCGCGTGACTTCCGATCCAGAGCCTACAGACTCCCGCGCAGTCGCACTGCGCGTCGGTCCACTTCCGTCATGCGGTCCCGGTCGGTTGTCTCTCCGCGGCCTTTCCGCTTGACGTGACCAAGCATTGCAGACTCAGTACCCCGTTGTCAAGGGGTTGCGTGAAGGTGAGACACGTTCTCATTTGCGGGCGGGTACAAGCGACCAGTGCCGGGCCTCCCGCACGGCTCCATAGACGCGCGTCAGTGCGGGAGGCCCTGCCTGGCCGCCGCCTCGCCCCGCGCCGTCGCTGGCCTTGACCGGCAGGGCGTCCCTGCGACCCCCTGGCCAGGCCACCCTCCCCCCCGGGGTTTTCCTCAGCGAACGCTGAGCAGTAGCGGGGCGCACGGACCATCCCCAGTCCCCGTATGTCCCCAGTCCCCGTATGGCCCCGTATATCACCGCGTATACATCCCCAGTCCCCGTACAAGCCCCGTACAAGCCCCCGTACATAAGCCCCATACAAGCCAGTCCCCGTATACGGCAGATTTCCGCGCTGGGAGCGACGATTCGGCACACACGGGGTCTGCACGGGATCTGCGCCTCTTGTGCGACGTCTAGGACTCCCCCCAGGTTTTTCTCAGCAACGACGCCGCGTGGGGACTCCAGCTCGACACACGCACATGAGACTGAATCCCACCTCTCCCACAGTACGGATTTGAGTCTATAACTTGACCAAACCGACCGCACTAGCTCACATCACAGAATGCGCAGTGCCGAGTCCGAGATCGTGCGCGCCAGCGGGTTTCTCGCCCAGTGCGCGGGCGAGCCCGAGCAGCCCAGTCGCAGTAGCGGCCGAAACGAATCGAGCCGCCGGTCCGAGTCTCCCCCAACACCAAGACGTCCCTTTCCCGCCTCGATGTTTGACCTATGACATATGGACCGGCGGCTCGATCGTGTCCCTCAGGCAGGAGCGCGATTAGCTCGCGAGCGGATGCGGTGAGCGTCCGCGCCGGTGATGATACCACCTCTTGCGGCTCCACGCATCTCCTGCTATCATCATAGGCCCCTTGACGAAAAGGAGCGCTATGGAGCATCTCGCCGTTTCGCCCATCCAGCTCGCAGACGAGCCCGCCTCGGGCCGAGAGGACTGACCCGTGGTCCTGGGGCAGTGGATCGTGACGCTGAGCGATCTCGATCCCGACGCCTACGTCGTCTACGACTTCGACGCCTACCCCGGCAGACTGCGCACGCTGTCTCGCACATGGAACGGCGCCTACTGCCATCTCACGCTCGACCACGGCGACAGCCCGATCACCGTCGCGCAGCTGCTCGAAGACGCAAAGCAGACGCAGCTCGACGTCTTCGAGGGGCCGGACATCTTCAAGGGACACCGCAGAGTGCCGCTCAGCACGCCGATCTGGGCCGACGATCTCAGCGACACGGTCAGCTACCGGATGCTGCTGGGCACCGACGATGTCTACGGCACGATCGTGCTGCGGACGGTTATCGCCCCCAGCGAGTACTTCGTCTGGTGAGCCGATGAGCGACGCCACGCGCGCCAACGCAGCCAGAACCATCCCGTCCATCAACACGCGATGGACGTTGGACGACCCGCAGCATGACGTCTACGGCTGTTTGGTCGAGATCGAGGCCGTCATCTGGACGAGCCGCCAGCAGACGCACGTCATCGCAGCCAAGGTCATCGAGCACGTGTCGATCCCTGCGGGTCGGCGGCTCTGGTACCTGCTCGACGAGTTCGCGTCGAAGGCCAGCCCCCTCTCCTGAAAGACCCGCGCCCGGCCGCCGAGCTTGATGTTCGTGTGAACCGCTCGACGGCCGGGCGGGCAGAAAGGAGACGTCGTGTTCTTGTCGAACGCTGCCGCGTTCAGCAAGCAGTGATGAAGATAGGCCCCTGAGTCCGACTTGTCAAGCCCTTGACATGCTCTGGCATCACGACCTATCATCACAGCTCCACCGACTTAAAGGAGCGCGATCACATGCAGACCAACAACGGCGACCGACTGCTTTCGGACGATGAGATCTACGATCTGCTTCGCAACGGCACGGACACCGGGGATTCGAATCAGATCGACAAGCGGATCAGGGAGTGCGTCGTCGTGGCGCACAACGCGCTGATGGACGCCACCTCCCTGCTGCTGCGCACCGCGCCCAAGGAGTTCAACATCACGCCGTCCGAGGCCCTCGCCTACGTCTACAGCCTGCTCATGCACGAGCTGCTGGGAGGTCTGGCCGAGCGCATCGCCGACAGCATGATCTACAGCCTCAGCGAGGCTGAGACTGTGACGACCGACATCTACGACGAGGGCCACGAGCAGCTCACCGACGAGCAGGCCAAGCAGATCCTCGATGTCGCCAACGTCGTCGCGGCCCAGCCGGTCAACGGGACGCACATCGCCGACAGCCAGATCGCAATGACGCTCATCCGGATGTGCGACGAGGTCTTCGCCACCTCGACCGGGCCCGTCAGCGACGTCGCCCACAAGATCGTCGAGCTGGCCGACAAGTGGGGGATCAAGCGATGAGAGCGACCGAGAACCTCATGAAGACCCTGGTCCACCGAGCCATCTGCGACCGCGAGTGGTTCAACCGCAACTACGAGGCGGCCGTCGAGAACATCGAGGACCACACTGACCAGGAGGACTCGCCGCACTGGCTGAGCCCGTCGACGATGATGAGCCTGGAGGTGGGCGGCAGGTTCATCATCGACGATTGCTGTGCCGAGCTTCCCATCGACCTCGTCGAGCAGATGGCCTTCGAGATGCTGGTCCTCTGCGATCTCGCTCGGTCAGGGCGGTTCGAGTGATGCGTCACCCGAACCCGCTCAACTACAGCGACGGACACCCCCTGCTGGCGGCCAACACCATCATCACGATGGACGGCAGCCGAGTCGTCGCCGTCGTGTACGGAGCCAGGCCCCTGTCCACCTTCGATCCCGCGCTCGCCGTCGTTCACGACGGCGTCGAGACGGCGCTCGGCTGCCCGTCCGTTATCAAGCGCCACGGCGTCCAGGCCGCCCACGACCACTGTTGACCGTCGAGCCTAGGTGCTTGACGTGTAGCCTCTAGCTTGACATACTAGGGCCGACGTCAACCATCAAAGGAGGTTGCTTGTCAACGACCATCGACATCGAGCAGCGCAACAAAAAGATCGTCGCCGAGGCCCTGCAAGGCGAGAAGTTCGTCGACATCGCCAGGCGCTACGGGATCTCAGCCGAGCGTGTACGTCAGATCGCAGCCAAGGCTGGTGACCCGTCCTGGTGTCGCTATCGCCAGCGCAGCCGGACGCCGCGCGTTGTCTACTACGACCCGCACTCCCCCGATCCGATCGAGCGCCGCAACGCCGAGATTGTCAAGGCGCGCAAGGAGGGTACGGCATCGATCTACGAGCTGGCCGACCGCTACGGGATCTCAGCCGAGCGCGTGCGCCAGATCGCAGCCAAGGGCGGCGTTGACGGCTCGCAGGCGGCCGACGCCTACCTCAACAACAAGCGCAAGGCCGAGTTCGAGCGCGCCAAGGCCAACCAGGACGTGATCTTCATGCGCTACATCGCGGGCGACCGCATCGAGGACATCGCCAAGGCGTTCGATCTCCCAGTGAAGGCCACCCAGGAGTTCATCGATGAGATGGTCACCGACGACGTCATCGCGGCGCGCTACGCCAACATCACCCGGCTGTACCACCCGCAGGCCGACCCCGGCCCGCGCGAGACCAGCAGGCAGTCGTCGGCGGACCGCTACTGGACGCCCGAGCGCTGCAAGGAGGCGCTCATCAAGCTCGCCCGCGAGAACGGCAACCTCCTCCCCAGCTCGACGCAGTACCAGCGCATCGCACCCGACCGGGACGACCTCCCCTCCTTCGCCACGATCCGCAATCGGCTCGGCCGTTGGACGTTCGTGCGCGCCGACATTCACAGGGCGCTGGCGGCCAGGTCGAGTTAGTCGACCTGGCTCGCCTATGATGATAGGCTAGCTCCTGGTGGGCCGTTGTAGGCCCTGGAACCAGGAGCTTCATGAGCGAAAAGCACGCCTATGTCAACCTCGTCGACACGATGGGCGGCGACCTCGCCGTCGTCAACTCGGCTCGTGTCTCCTACGGCAAGTCCAGCGTCGAGCTGAACGATCGCGATCGACGACTCATCCACAGGCTGCTGCGCGACCGCCACGGGACTCCGTTCGAGCAGTCGGTCATGACCTTCTACGTCCGCTGCCCGATCGTCGTTGCCCGTGAGTGGTTCCGCCACCGCATGGGCAGCTTCAACGAGATCTCCGGCCGCTACACGAAGCTGGAGACCGACTTCTACGTCCCGCGCCAGTTTCGCGTCCCTGCGCCCGATACCGCGCAGATGGACTACCAGTACGCCTCCGCAAGCGACGAGCAGAACGCGCGGGCGACCGAGGCGCTGGAGAACCTCTACGACTTCGCCGAGCGCACCTACGAGTACCTCCTCGAACTCGGCATCGCCAAGGAGCACGCGCGCCTCGCCCTCCCGGTCGGCGTCTACACCGAGTTCCGCTGGACCGTCAACGCCCGCGCGCTGATGAACTTCCTCGCGCTGCGCAACCACGCCTCAGCCATGCGCGAGATCCGAGGCTACGCCCAGGTCGTCGAGCGGTTCTTCGCCGACTTCATGCCGGTGACCCACGAAGCTTTCGTCGAGTACGGGCGCGTCGCTCCGTGAGTCTGCCGTGTACTCGTTGAAGCGCCGCTTCGCCAAGGTCGTGCGCTCCTATCAGCGCCTCAACGACCTCTACGCCAAGTCTCGGGCCCGAGAGGAAGCGCTCAAGGAGAAGGTGCGCGAGCTGCGCGCCGAGAACCGCGACCTCAAGCACGAGCTGAAAGAGCGCGAGCGGTCGGCCACGAGCCTGGATGCCCTGCTCGCGGTCGTCCGCTATGCCTCCGCGCAGGCAGCGATCGCAGGCGACGACGCGACCTCCGAGAAGCTGGCCGAGTGGTACGAGGTCATGAGCGGAAACCTCAAACCGCCACCGCCCCACGCGGTCCATCGCATCACCGCGCTCTTGAAGGCGTGGCTCGACTACCTCGACCTCGCAGACCGGGCGCCGCGCGATCTTGTTGATGATCGCAGAGACCATCTACGAAGGGAGACCATGCATGTCCTCGATCAGCTTCAGGCGCAGACTGCCGGACTCTTCGCTGGAGCCGACGGCGTTGCGCTGTCCTGACTGCGGCAGCCGACACGTCCACATCCAGACCGCCAACCCGAGCCGCGACTACTACGTCGAGCAGCTTGTCTGCTCGAAGTGCCGCGCCAAGACCAAACTCTGGGACGGCAACACGGCCGAGATGAACAAGCGCAAGCGCTCCCGCAAGCTGTTGCGCAAGAAGATGCGCGCCGCCGCCCGTCGGCTAGATTCAGGCGGCGACGCGGATCTCTAGGCTAGTACCAGCCGTTTGCGCGCTGGAATCCGTCAGCGCCGCACATGCTGCCGTAGCGGCCGACACTGTAGGAGATGAACCACCGGATCTGCGTCTCGGGGTTCGTCGCCCAGTCGGCACCGTGGGAGGCCATCTTGCTCCCCGGTAGCGCCTGCCCGATGCCGTAGGCACCGGACCCGCTCGTGTTGTAGACGTCGTGGCGCCAGCCAGACTCGCGCCACGCCAGCGCAACCGCGCAGTGAGCCTCCGCCATGCCTCGACGCTGCGAGACCATGAAGAGGATCAGGTTGCGGTTGCAGGTCGGCGTACCGCAGCGCATCGTCATCCTGATGCGACGCTGCTCGGCGAACTTCTTCTCGTTCGCACGCATCCTGCGCAGCGCGGCCTTTGACTTCGCGCACTTGCGCATCATCGCGAGCTTGTGTCTCGCCTTCGCTGAGATCCGCGTTCGCCGGTAGACCGCCTTCGCATAGCGGCGGTGGGTGCTCACGGTCGCAACGCAGGTCGGCTTTGCGGGCTCGACCTTCTCCATTGCCACGACCGGTATGACGACCTCCTGAACGATTGGAGTCGGCGCCTGCTCAGGTGTGATTTCAGCGTCCTGAGCGAGCGCAGTCGTCGCGAGAGACAGGGATGCTGTCGCGCCTGCGACAACAAGAACTCGCGGCACAGGTCTCATGGGCTTCCCTTCGCCAGCCTTCGCAGGTACCACGCCCTCGGGCTACTTCCCCACGGTGCTGCGGCCGGGCGAGACGCCTAGGGGCCGCATGGCTGGTCGAGTGGACTCCTCCTTCCTCTGGACTACAGGTGCAGCCGATACCCTATCATCATAGGTATGCGTGTTCTAGGCGTCGACCCATCCAGCCGTTCGCTCGGCTGGGCGCTCGTCGTCAGCAACACGCCGGTCGCTATCGGTGTCTGGACACCAAAGCCGAAGTCCGCGCCGTCGCTCCAACGCCTCATGCAGTGCTCCGAGGCAATGGACGTGCTCATGAACATGTACGAGCCCGACGAACTCGTCATCGAGGTCATCCGGGTCAGCACATCGCACGATACGACTCGCGTCCTCAGCCGTATCGAAGCTGCCGTCCTCATCGCCGCCCACCGGCACGGGATCACCCCGGACCGCATCCACGAGCACGCCGTCGGCGAGGCACGCGCCGCCTACTTCAAGGAGGGCGGCATCAGCAAGCACGACGCCCACGACGTCGTCCGCACCCTCTACCCCCAGCTCGACTGGCTGCCGAAGCTCACGGATTCCGGCCGAGACGGGCCTGGGCTTGACCAGTCCGACGCGCTCATCGCCGCGCTCGCCCGCGACAAGCTCGCCGCGCGGCCCAAGAAGAAGCGCCGCCGCAAGTCCGGCTAGCGCATCAACATAGGTCGCGTGGATAGATCACTGTCACGCGCGATCTACACCGAATCCGGACGGCGATCCGTCCTCATGTGCCCCTACTGCGAGGTCGAGCAAGATGTGCTCGCGTTCAAGTCGCTGTCCGTCGTCGCCAAGTACGCGGATCGCCTCAATCCGGTGCTCAAGTGCGTGCTGTGCCGACACGTCTTCAGCCCTAAGGAAGACGAGATCGCATGAACCAACTCGACGTCGAACACGATCGCCTGCTCGCTGAGCGATTCGAGCACGTGCTCGCCACCAAGCTCGAACTCAGCGCCAAGAATGTTACGCCGGACGAGCGCCGCAAGCTCGCCGGGCTCTTGAAGTACTACGCCAAGAAGCGCCACCCGTTCCGTGCCTGCGTGCGCGACAACACGAAGCGCTTCGGGCCCGATGGTGCCAAGCGCATCTGCGCGACGCTCAAGGACATCATCAGGGGCACTACGCGCTGGCGCGGCAAGAACAACCCGCGCGACAAGGGCGCACCCGGGATTGTCGGCCTCAACGAGGACTACCTCGGTCCCCCAGAGATCGACGAACGCCTCGCATCGATCATCGAAGAGCTTTCCGAACTCGACCTCTACGAGCTACTCGATCTCGCCGCGCTTGACGACGATTAACGTTCTGCGCTCCGAATCTGATGTCAGGGTGGCGGTCTAACTTGATAGGTGAACTGCCATGCCGACGAGTTTCATCCCAACCCCACCGATGGTTGAGGCCGCATTTCGCGGTCTCCATCTCGCAGAGGGTCGTGATCTGGAGATCGCGCCCGACGCCAAGGCGTGGGCACAGAAGATCTCCGAGGGCGAGTCGCTGACTGCCGACGAGGTCAAGGCGATCGAGGCCACCTTCTCGGAGACGCGCGCTCGTCGCACGCCCGAGTGGGGCAAGCCCGGCGAGGAGACCGACGCCTACGTCGCGCACATGCTCTGTGGCGGCGACGCCGGTCTCATCTGGGCGAAGAGCGCCGTCCGCGAAATCGGACTCTCCGAGGACAAGGACGCCGAGAGCACCACGGACGAGCCCACGGTCCACGTCTACAAGGAGCTGTTCTTCGACGAGGCCGGCGCCGTCACGATGGACAACGACGGGCGCATCTGGAAGCCGGTCCTGCGCGAGGGCACCTGGGCTGTCGGTCCCAACGGCCGCAGTCTCAGGGTGATCCCCGGTCGCTCGCATAACCAGCGCGAGGTGATCGGCATGCAGGACATCGTCGACGCCCATAACGAGGGCGCCGTCGAGCACGTCACGATCCCCTTGTCGCACGACGACCGGGTCGACGAGAACACCGGCTACGTCGACAAGGGCTGCGTGAAGATCGTCCGTGGCGAGGACGGCGTGCATCGCATGTACGTCGGCCATCGCTTCACCGAGCCGGACGTCAAGGCCAAGGTCGAGCGCGGATCGATCGCCAACACGTCGGTCGGTCTGGAGTTCGACTACGTGCGCAAGGAGGACGGGCGCCGCTTCCCCGTCGTCCTCAAGCACGTCGCCCTGACGAACCGGCCGTGGATCAACCGCCTCACCCCCTTCGGCGTGCAGGCGAGCGAAGGCGACGCCTACGAGGTCGAGTCGCTCGTCTTCGCCGAGCCCAACAACGACTCAAGCAACCACTCCGAGAAGGAGATGAGTGAAGCCATGCCCCAGGAGATCAAGGACTTCTCGGAGACCGAGGAGTACCAGGCGCTCAAGCAGAAGAACGAGGAGCTGGAGGCGCAGCTCGCCCGCCAGAATGAGCTGATCGCGCACTTCGCCGAGAAGGAGCGTGAGCGCGAGGCTGATCAGCTCATCGCCGACCTCAAGGCCGTCGGTTTCACCGAGGAGGCGGGCTGCACGGAGTTCCTCAAGTTCAGCCGCTCGCTGATGCTTTCCGACAAGGGCGAGACCGCTGTCCTGCTGTCGGAGGACGGCCAGGCTGAGCGCCCGCTGTCGATCGCCGGTGTCCTGCGCGAGCTGTTCTCGAAGCTCCCGCAGACCAACGGCGAGGGTAAGCGACTCCAGGTCCAGTTCTCCGAGATGGTCAGCGACCCGCTGGGCCTCAGCGAGTTCACCCGACCGGACGCCGAGCCCAAGCACAAGCCCACCACCGAGGAGCTGGACAGGGAGTACGAGGCGATGTTCGGCTCCATCCAGGTTCCGACCCAGGTGTGAAGAAGGAGCCCTGAACAACGATGTACGGAGTCAACCAGGTCAAGGTCGGCACGGAAGAGATCCTCGTCTTCCCGGCTGGTCTCGACGCGATCAAGAACGTCGCCCTCGACGCTTCACTCGTCCAGCCGGATCCGACCAACCACAACCGGCGCATCCTCAAGGCCGGGACGCTGCTCACGAGCGCTGGCACGGTTTCGCCGACCGGCGATAAGCAGTACAAGCGCTACACCGGCACCGGGATCATCGAGGGCGTCCTCGCCGACGACGTCGAGTTCCTCGACGGCTCGTCCAACTCGGATCGCGCGTGGGGCATGTACTACCACGGCTGCGTCTTCCGAGCTTCCAAGATCGTCGACTGGTCGCTGTACGGCCCTGACGCCAAGTCGACGCTGAACACCTGCAAGTTCGAGACGTTCTGACGCTGGGCTGACACCAGTTTCAGACAGGAAGTGAAGTAGAGATGCCTCAGACCACGTTCGACATCTGGGATACCGCCCAGCTCACCCACATGGTCGAGCGTCGACTGACGGTCGGCAAGGAGAACACGCCGTCTCTCGGCGATCGCCTCGCCCCGTTCGTCGACGTTCAGTCGCGGAAGGTCAAGTACCGTGTCGCCGAGGTCGATGCGTTCGGCATCGGCAAGCTCCGGGCGCCCGACGGCAACCCGCAGCTCTACCGCTCGTCCATGACGTACACGGACCAGCTCGTGGAGCTGGCCCTGCCGGACGAGATGGAGCGCATCGACGAGGACACGATGCTTCGGCTCAACTCCTCGGACGAGAACATCCGTCGCTCGGCCGGTGCCGACGTCATCACGCGCGGCTCGATCCTCGCTCTGCGCAACTACCGCAAGATCGAGGCCATGCGGTGGGAGATGTTCCTCACCGGCAAGGTCACGCTCGATTACGACGACTCCAACGTCCAGATCGACTTCGGCCTCCCGGCCGACCACCAGGTCATCCCGACGATCGCCTGGACCAACACGCAGGCGGCGAACATCGTCGACCAGGTCCGCGCGTGGCAGAAGAAGGTCGCCGACGACGTCGGCCACCTGGCGCTGCACATCTACATGAACTCCACGACCTGGGAGTACGTCTACAACAACAAGGGCATCCGCGATCTGCTGTCGACCTGGGGTCGTTCGCTCATGGTCCCGACGCGCGAGGAGGTCGCGCGCCTGTTTCACGAGGGCACGACCATCGAGATCTACGACGGCGGCTACCGGCCCGAGGGTGCGGTCGGCCGTGGCGACTCGTCGCTGACCAAGTGGCTGCCGGACGGCTACGTCCTCATGACGACCGATCACATCATCGACGGTCAGCGGATCGCGGACACGCCGAACGGCCAGGTGCTCGTCTCGACGGGCTACAACAGCGCCGAGCCGCGCCAGGGCCCGGCGTCTGAGACCATCCTGCACCCGGTCTCCCACAACACGTTCCTCCGCTACGCGCGTGCGGCCATCCCCCGCATGCTCGTCCCCGAGGCGTTCTTCGTTGCCGACGTCTACCAGGGCGTGGAGGAGCCGCCCGGGTCGGAGGAGGGTGGCAACGGCGGTTCGGGTCAGAGCTGATTGGTAGTTTCCTATCAACATAGGTAAGGAGAGCTACCGATGGCATTCAAGGTCCGACTCGATCTCAACCGCGCGGTCTCGGTGACCCTGGTCACCGGGTACGACAAGACCCGCCCGGGCAACTACTCCACCAAGGAGGTCATCCTCCTGCCCGGTGCGAAGGTCCCCGACAACGTCGACCCGTTCATCATCGAGCGCTGGAACGCAGGCGACCGTGCCCTGCGAGCCATCCTCGAAGTCGACGAGGACGGCGTTCCGGAGTCCCCGTTCGCGCCGAAGGCCGAGCAGGCCGCGCCCGAGCCCGAGCCGGAAGCCCAGACGACCGCGACGACCGACTACAGCTCGCTCACCAACGACCAGCTCGCGCAGCTCGCCGACGAGCGTGGTCTGGACGTGAAGCGTCTGGACGGCAGCGACGGAAAGCCTCGCAAGGAGGACTACGTCGCGGCCCTCAAGGCGGCCGACGCGGCGCCGGTCAACCCGTTCGGCGCCGTGGCCTGATCGCCACGAGCCGGTTCAGGACCCAGATGAGGGGCGAGCGCAGCGAACTGCCTCGCCCCTCGCTTCTTCTAGGCCGATGCCCACAGTCACGTTCAAGGACATAGCCCCGCCATCTCGATCCAACGGCATCGCTTGGGTCGCCGTCAACGTCTACTACGCGGACACCGAGAGTGGGCCGTTCTCGATCATCGATCAGCTCCACCTCTCGCCGCTCGACGTCGACCCCGAGCACCCGATGGCGCGCACCTTCATGACGTCGAAGGCCCCTGCCGACAGCGGGTGGTTCGAGCTGGAGTTCATCGATAACTCGGCTGACTCCGAGAAGCTGCCGGTCATCTACATCGAGGCCGAGCCCGTCAGCGAGATCGCCAAGCTCGTGCGCTCCTACATCCCCGAGAGCTACCGAGCGCTGGTGAACGATGATGACTACGGCCAGGAGATGGTCAACCTGCGCATCGAGGCCGCGCGCTACGAGGTCCTCCCTGCCGCGCTCGCCAACGCCGACGAGTCCACCTACAGTCCGCTGATGAAGGACTACGTCGCCTGCACGGCAGCGCTCCAGCTCATCCCGGCAGCGCGCGACTACTGGATGCGCCAGAAGATCTCCCTGTCCAGCGGCTCCCAGGAGAATCTCACGCTGCCGGACCCGATCCAGGCGCTCAAGGACCAGGAGACGAACCTGATGCGCCGTCTGGCGAACCTCTCAGCCAACCCGGCGATCGTCGCGCTCGGCTCCCAGAGTCTCGACTACCCGCAGGTCAGCTCGACCGGCGACTTCATCACCACCGATCCGTTCGAGTGGCCTCCGGCCTTCGAGACCGGCACCACGACGCCATCCGAGGTCTGACCCCAATGGCGCAGTTCGATTCCCGCATCGACGTCGAGCGTCTCCAGCTCGCGCTCTACACCGTCATCTACCGCAACATCAACTCCTACGTCGTCGCCGAGCAGAAGGCGTCAGTCGCGCTCGACGAGAAGCTCGCCGAGATCCGCCAGACTCCGGTCACGCCGGTCGTGCTGGAGCAGTTCGAGCCTCGCAACATCCACTACGGCCACAAGCCGTCGATGATCGAACAGCCGATTGAACGCTTCCCGACGCTCTCGGTCATGGCCTGGACCGCATCGCAGTCCGCCTTCAACATGCAGATGAGCGCCGGGTTTAACGTCCAGATCGGCGCCACTGTCGAAGCCATCGTGCGATCTGACCCGCTCCCGATGAACGGGTCTCAGGACGAGTTCGGCGAAGAGCAGGTTGGCAAACGCATCAAGCGCACGATGGAGGCGATCAATCAGATCATCTCCGACAACCCGTCGCTCGACGGCGAGTTTATGCCCAGCGACCAGCCGCCGCGTGTCATCTTCGGCGACATCTTTGAGCGTGAAGGCGACGACCCGAAGAACGCGACGAATCGCTACATGTGGCAGGGCGTTCGCATGGAGTACGCCTTCACCAAGCAGCTGTTCACGTACAACATCGATCAGTGACGGAGCACACATGAAGAACTACGTCTACAAAGGCAATCGCTCCGATCGAGATCTGACCTCAGAGATCGCCTTCGGTGATCAGCGGGTCGGGCTCGGCGGCACGATTCGTCTCTCTGACGAGGACTATGAGCGCATCAGCAAGCTCTTCATCCTCGAAGCGGTCGAAGCGCCGAAGTCCGGTTCGGACGGTACTGTGAACAAGGAGTCCAGCCCCTCAAATAAGCGCTGAGACCGACCCGTTCAACGTGACACCTGAAAGGGGCTGATCAAGAAAATGGCCGACCAGTTCTATCCCGTTCGCATGGACCCGACGGAAGGGCTCTTCCGCGCGCCGGGTCGTCTCCTCTTCGCCGATCTGTCGCAGCCCTTCCCGACCCAGATCAGCGACATCATCGACATGTCCACCTTTGCTGCGAAGCAGGGTTGGACCGACGTCGGCGCGACGAAGGGTGGCGTCTCCATCTCGTTCAACAACTCCGAGGAGTCGCTCACCATCGACCAGTCCACCGCCGAGATCGCGTCGATGCCGACCACGGTCGAGATGACCGTCTCGACCCAGCTCTCGGAGGCTACGCTGGAGTGGCTCGCGTGGGCCTGGGAAGGCGACAGCGTCACGACCAACGTGTCCCCGACCGTCGCCGAGAAGGTCACGCACTTCGGCCCGTTCGAGAGCTACACGGTTCGTCGCCTGGCTGTCGGCGCGCGTCGCCCGCAGACCGGCCGCATCCGCTTCTTCGTCTTCCGCAAGGCGCAGCGCGCTCCGGCCGACTCGTCGCTGGAGTTCAACTCGACGGGCGACCAGCAGACGATCCCGGTGGAGTTCCGCATCCTGCCCGACACGTCGGTGCCGAACATCAAGCAGCAGTTCGCCACCGTCTTCGATCAGGTCGCCTGACCCTCTCACCCGAGCCATGTGCGGCGAGCGGCCCGGCCTCAGCGCCGGGCCGTTTCGTGTCTGAAGTCCGGCTCGCCTGCAACTATCTACATAGCTGACACCCCTCCTTGCAGATCCGAGCAGCGAAGGCACCGGGTCACGTTCTCCACCGATCGGGGAGAGCAGGCACGTCGACCACGCGCCCGCTCTCCCCGTTCTTGTAGGACCGCGCATGATCAGGATCGAGTCACACAATGTCTCGCCGAACAAGCTCCGGGCGTTCCCGATCTACGTCGATCACCAGCTTCACGACTTCGTCGACGAGGCGCTGGACTACGGCGAGAACTACATGACGTCGATCGTCCCTCGCGGCAGTACGCACCGCCTTGCCGAAGCCATTACGCGGACTGGCCCGGTCTCTCCGGCCTTCGGCCACCACATCGGCTCGATCATGGTCGACCCGCTCATCGCCCCATACGCCCACTTCGTCGATCGCGGCACCGGCGTCGACGGCCCCTACAAGACGCCGAGCATCGTCATGCGACCGTCGCGCACCGGCCGCCCGGACCGGGGCGTCCACCGCTTCTTCAAGAACGGCGAGGAGCCTCGCTTCCGCAAGGTGGTCAAGGCGCGCCCCAGCGCCAAGATCGAGCATGGCAAGAACTTCTCCGGGCGCACCTATCAAGCGATGCGCGACTGGCTGCGCATCCGCACCGGCGTCCTCGCCAACCGTCTCGCCAAGTACTTCGCCGACCCGAGTCGGCCGATGTAACGCCAAGTCCAAAGGGAGCACATATGACCGATACCGAGAACATCGATCTCACCGAGGCGATCAGCCCCGGCTCGACCGATCCCAGCGTCGAGCCGCGCCAGCAGCGCATCCGTGGCCTGACCGGCAGCGAGCTGGAGGGCTTCGACCGCACCTACGTGCAGCGCAAGCTCTCGTTCTTCAACAAGATCGCACTCGGCAAGATCATCGCCAGGCTCGCCAACGCAGCCACCGACGACGGCGACACCGAGCTGCTCTCGCGCCTGGGCGCGATGTACCAGCGCGACGAGGACAACAACGTCATCGTCGATGAGAACGGCTTCCCGGTGCGCGACATGCGCGGGGTCATGCTCGCGATCACCCCGAAGATCATCGAGCTGGTCCCCGATCAGCTCGCCGAGCTGTACATGCTCGCGCTCGGTGTCCCGGATCACGAGAAGCCGATCGTGCGCGAGATCCTCCAGCAGCCGCACGGCGATGACGGTACCGGAGGTCTCTCCGACGAGGACGGCATCGCGATCCTGGAGACCTTCATCGCCCAGAACAAGAAGGCCATCGAAGACCTTTTTTTCGAGCACCTCGCACGAGTGGTGCGGATGTTCAGCAAGACGGAGACCAACTCCCAGACGGAGGGCTCGTCGGCGCGCTCGAAGCGTACTCGGCGGAGCACCCGGAAGGAGTAGACGAACTCCTTGCCTGGCCTGAGGAGAAGTTCCACCTCTTCTACCAAGCGTTCGTTCGACGAAAGGCGGTAGAGCGAGTCCTCGAACAGAAGACGCTCAGCATCGCAACATTCACAGCGGCACTTTACGCCAACCCGAACTACGACTCGGAGTCAGGCGTGAAGCATCGGGCCGACCGGATCGAGCGATTCACCCGCGAGATGGAAGAGATCGTGCGCAAGTCGATCATCGAGATCTACACGGGTGAGAAGCCGAACACCGAAGACCCCGATTGGGAAGACCCGTTCTTCGCCGCGATGGACCTGCCCTACGACCCGAAGACCGGAACGCCGAACCCGACTTACAAGACGACCGACGGGAGCCGATGAACCCATACGACTACATCATCCGTATCCTCATCGACGCCCAGTCGAAGGTCGGCCCGGCGTTCGAGCGTACTGCGGCCCAGATCGAGCAGCTCGACAAGAAGCTCAAGGACCTGGACCGCAGTACGCGCCCGGTCAACCAGCGCATCAGCCAGCTCGAAGCGCACGTCGAGAAGGCGCGCAACACGATGCGCTCGTGGAATCCGACGCTCGACGCGATCAACCGCAAGAGCAAGGACTACTCCGACACGCTGACGCGCGTCAACCGCAATATGAACCGGCTGGAGCGGAACGCCGACAAGGCCGGTGGCGCGCTTGCTCGACTGAACAAGGTCATCGACGGCCTGGAGCGCAAGCTCAACAACCTCGACGCCAAGATGACCGAGATGGGCGCGCGCACGTACTCGCCCAAGGTCGAGCTGGACGGCAACGAACACACCAAGCGTCAGATCGACGCGCTGCTCATCAAGCTCGGGCAGCTCGAACGCAAGCGCACGAAGGTCCGCATTGATACCGAGCGCGAGATCCTCGATCGCGAAATACGGTCGATTGAGAAGCAGCTCGACGAACTCGGCGCCGAGAATCGACGCATCAAGTACCAGGTCGAACTCGACCAGGAGTACCAAGGGAAGTTTCGCGAACTGGAACGAAAGGCTCAGGAAGAGCACACGCGAAACCTCAACCGCCAGCGAGAGCGGCGGCAGAAGTTCCTCTCCGACGTCCTCAACGACGTCACCAGAGAACTCGAATCAGAGACACGTGAGCACGAGCGCGCAATCGCTGAGCGCGAGGCCGCCGACCGTGCGTATGACGAGCGCCGCCGTCGTGCCCTCCAACTCTCTGCCGAGTACCAGCGCCAGCTCCAGCGTGAGCGCGAGCGCGAGGAGCGCGAGGAGCGCGCTCGCACCAAGAAGCGCCTCTCCGAACTGCTGGAGCAGATGCGCGAGGCCACGTCGTCCGAGATCACGATCCGGACGATCCTCTCGACGCGCCGGTTCAACGCCGAGTACGACCGGCTCAAGGCACAGCTCATCGAGCTGAGCGGCCTCGACATCAACCCCGAGGTCCGGCTCAACACCAAGCAGTTCCAGGCCGAGCGCATGATGCTCGAAGCCTGGCTGCGCGAGATGGGCATGCGGAAGGTCGAGGTTCGCGCCGTCCTCGACTACGACCGCTCGGCCACGGACCGCTTCTCGCAAGTCCTCGACCAGATCGCCGACCACCTCGACAATCGCTTCCAAGTCTCGTTCATCAAGGCGATCAACGCCGCCCTGAACCTCGCGGTCATCTTCTCCGGTCCGCTCCTGTCGTCACTGACCGCAGTCGTCGGGGCGTTGACCGCCGTTGCCGCTGCCGCCGGTGAGGCCATCGCCGGACTCGGCGGTCTCGCCAGCGCCGCAGTCGCACAGGCCATCCCAGCCGTCGGCCTGCTCGCCGCTGCATTCAGCCGCGTCGGCGCCGTCATGAAGGTTGTCGAGCTGGGCGAGAAGCAGCGCACCCAGGGTGCCGCTTCAAGCGTCCGAGCCGACACCCAGCGCGCCAACGCGCTTGAAGCCGTCCGCAACGCCCAGCAGGGCGTCGCCGATGCGCAGCGCAACCTCCTCGAAGCCCAGGATCGGCTCAACAAGACCCGCATCGACGGCGTCCGCACGCTCCAGGACATGGTCCTCGCTGAGCGCAACGCGCTGCTCGCATTCCAGAACAGCCAGCGCGCGCTCGACGACGCCATCGCCACCGGCCAGGGCGGGTCGATCCGCGCCCTCCAGCTCCAGCGCGACCGCGACGCGATCAACCTCGCCCGCCAGCGTCAGGACACGTCCTCTGCGATCGCAGGCGGCGTCGAGAACCTCGAAAGCGTCCGCAACGCACGCCAGGCGGTTGAGCAGGCTGCCGCCCAGCTCGACCGCGCCAACCGCAGCCTTGATCGCGCCAAGCGCAACGTCGAACAGGCCGGACAAGCGGTCGGCGGCGCCACCGACAAGTACGCCGAGGCGCTCGACCAGCTCAGCCGTGGCGAGCGTCGGCTCTTGCAGTCGATCAAGCGCCTCAAGGCGCTCTGGGACGACACCGACGGCGCGCTTCGCGGCATCTCCGACACGATCGTCACCGCGTTCGCCTACGCCGTCGATCAGGCGACCGACATCCTCCAAGACCCGCAGATCCTTGACGCCCTTCGCACTCTCGCCGAGAGCATCGCCGCATCGCTGCGCGGGCTCACCGACTTCTTCTCCAGCGACCGCATGCGCGACGCGCTCGCCTTCTTCTCAGGCGAGGCAGCGGAGAACGTCCGGGTCTTCGGCGACATCCTGCAAAGCCTCGTCGGCATCTTCGTCGATGTCTCGCGCGCCGCCAGCGGCATTTTCGCCGACGCGCTGCGATCGGTCGCCGAATGGCTGGCCAGCATCGATCGGTCGCTCAGCTCCAACTCCGGCCAGAACAAGCTCGCCAACTTCTTCGAGCAGACCAAGCGCCCGCTCAACGCGGTCATCGACCTTTTCGGCGCACTGCTTGGCCTGTTCGCCGCGCTCGCGGGCCCCGGCGGCGCTGCCGACGCTGGCACCGAAGGCATCGAGCGACTCACGCGGGCCATTCGCAGCGCGACTGCCTGGGTCGTCAAGAACGCCGAGGAAGTCCGCAAGTTCTTCCGTGACTCGATCGAGTCGACCGGCGAGATCTTGAAGGTCATCTTCGAGATCGGCCGCGCCCTCGTTGAAACCTTCGACCCCAACTCGGTCCGGGTCTTTGCCGAGTTCATCCGCACCGCCGTCATTCCGGCGCTCGAAGGCTTCGTCACCATCATGAACGAGGTCGCCAAGGTCATCCTCGGCATTGTCGACCTGATCCCCTCTGACGTCTTCAAGCTGCTCGGCGGCACGGCGGGCATGCTCTTCGCCATCACGCGCCTCAACGGCCTGCTCAAGGGCATCGCCGTCCTGCTGCGCAGCGACGTCTTCAAGAACGCCTTCGCGCCGATGCTCGCGACGCTCAAGCAAGTGATCGCGCGCATTCCGATCCTCAACCGTCTCCTTCGCAACACCGCAGGGGCCACGATCATCGGGCCTGGCGCAGGCGGTGGTCGCGGTTCCGGCGGAGGCCCCGCTGGCGGCGCCGGTGGAGGCACCGTCGTCGCAGGCCCGGGCGGTGGCCGGACGACGGCACCAAAGGGTGGGCGATTTGGGCGATCCGGCAACATCTTGCGCGCCGTCGGTCGCGGCGTCGGATGGTCCGCTCTCCTCTTCGGCGGCCTCGACTTCATCCAGAATCGCGACATCGTCAGCGCCCTCCATGCCGCCGACCCGTTCAACATCCTCGAAATCTTCGGCCTCAAGTCGCCGTTCGCCGTGGACGGCCCGCTCGGCCGCTACACCGGCCACGATGGCTGGAAGAACCTCTGGGCCGACATCACCGGCCAGAAGACCGAGATCGACAAGACCAAGGACGCGATCAAGGGCTTCAACAAGGTCGTCGAAGATCTCGGCGGCATATCGCGCCTGCCGAGCAAGATGATCAACGAGCTGGCAAGGTACGCCGAGCAGCTCCAGGATCAAGCTGAGCGTAACGGCCTCAAGGACGCCGCCAAGAGCCTGTCCGAGTTCGCCCGCAACGCTCGCACAGCCGCCCAGGAAGCCAAGGCCACCGAGGACGCCATGCGCGGCCTGCGCCGCGAGGGCGTCAACCTCACCACCGACGTCGCCCGGACCATCGGCGCCGGAGCGGTCAGCGACATCGAGTGGGGCCTGCGCGGTCTGCGCCAGGGCATCCCCAGCTCGATGCGCGAGTTCCAGCGCATGCTCACCGAGCAGGTCAAGCTCATCCAGACCACGCTCGTCGATGAGTCCGGGAAGCGCATGCCCGGCTGGTACGAGGCGATGGCCAAGACCTATGAGCTGGCCATCGAGAACATCAAGCGCCTGCGCGACGAGGGCAAGATCTCCGCCCGCGAAGCCAACCAGACCCTCGCCGAGCTGGAGCGCAAGTACCGCTCGTTCAGCGCCAAGAACCCCTTCGACATCAGCCGCGACTTCGCCAAGCAGATCGCCGAGGGCCGTGGCGAGCGCCGCAAGGCGATCGAAGACGTCATCAGCCAGATCGAGTCGATGCCCGCTCGCTTCCGTCGCACGGCTGCCGAGTCGGTCATCGGGCTCACCAAGGGCATGGAGTCTCGCGGCGAAGTGCCCAAGGGCACGGCCAAGCGCCTGGCCTACGAGATCGGCCAGCACTTCGCCGACATGCGCGACATCAACATCCGTCGCGCTCAGCAGATGGCTGAGGGGATCGCCAAGAACATCAACAAGATCCCCGGCTTCGTCGATCGCGCTCTGAACTGGATCGGCAACTTCCTCAAGACCGTCATCGACAAGCTCGACCTCAACGAGTTCGTCGACACGGCAAGCGACGCTTGGGACTCGGTCAAACGCTGGACCAGGAAGCTCCCCAGCATCATCACCCGCCGCGCGCAGGGCGGCCCGGTCATCGGCCCTGGCACCAGCACCAGCGACAGCATCCCCGCTCTGCTCTCCAACGGCGAACATGTCTGGACCGCCGAGGAGGTCAAGAACGCTGGCGGCCACGGCGCGGTCTACGCCCTGCGACGCATCTTCGGCGGCGGCGGGCAGAGCAACAAGGTCGGACGCTACGCCGCTGGCGGCGCGGTTACGCCTCCCGGCATGGCCGCCATCCCCGGCCAGGGCGGCAACGGCACCCCGGCGGGAGTCGAGTACGTCAATGTCGCAATCGCGCGCCTCGTCCGCGATCTCATCCGGCGCTTCAACGTCCTTGTCACCGACGGCTTCGACCCGACCGGCCGCAAGCACAAGAGCGACGGGCACATGCGAACCGGCACCGCCGTCGACTTCGTCCCGAAGGACGGCAACTGGGACAACGTCGACAAGCTCGCACGCTGGGCCGTCAGCAAGGGTTACACCACCCTCTACGACGGACGCTTCGGCACCACTGCTGCATCCGGCCACGGTCGCGGCCACCACCTGCATATCGACTTCGCCAAGGCCATCAGCGACGGCGCCGGGGACTCGGTCAGAAACACTCTCGAAGAGACCGTCCAGAACGTCGTCCGGCGCTACCGCCAGCTCACCGACTTCAAGCTGCGCGGCCCCTCGTCGCCGCTCAAGAACTCGCTCCAGGCGATCTTCAACGAGGCTGTCCGCGCGGCCAACAACGAACTCAAGCCCAAGCGTCGCCAGCGCGACCTCGCCGACTACGCAGACGACGGTGGAGGTTCGTCCTCTTCGCTGCCATCCGGCAGCACTGCCGCGCGGATCTACAGCTTCTTCCGCAGCAAGGGCTTTACCGACGCACAGGCCGCAGCCTGGGTCGGCAACGCCATCCAGGAGTCCGGCCTTCGACCGAACGTCGTCAACAACATTGGCGCCGCCGGACTCTTCCAGTGGCTCAACGAGCGTCGCGCTGGTCTGCACGCCTTCGCTCAGCGTCGCGGCACGAGCTGGGCCAACGTCGACACCCAGCTCGCCTACGCCTGGCACGAGCTTCGCACGACTGAGCGCGCTGCCTACGCAGCCATCAAGGCCACGAAGTCGCTCGAAGCGGCCGTTCGCGCGATCACCGACCACTACGAGCGCCCCGGCAAGCACGAGGCGGCCTACGACACGCGCATCCAGTACGCCCGCGAAGCCCTGCGCAAGTATGCCAAGCGCTACGCCGCTGGCGGCCCGGTCCGAGGCCGTGGCACCGGCAAATCCGATGACATCCTCGCGCTCCTGTCAAACGGCGAGCACGTCTGGACGGACCAGGAGGTCCGCGCCGCAGGCGGACACAAGGCCGTCGAAGCCATCCGCCGACTCGTCCTCACTCCGCGCATCAGCGGCGACAGCGACATCGCTGGAGCTACGAACGCCATCAACGTCTTCCTGCGCGGCCTTGCGAAGTTCGCCAAGACTGCCAAGAAGGGCCCCGCAGCGTTCGCCTCGGCCATCGACGTGCTCTTCCGCGACAACGATGGCGCGTTCTCGCAGATCCGCGAGGCCATCGGGCGCTTCTCCGAGTCAGCCGCCCGCGTGGTCCAGGACATGCAGGTCCGCGTCACGCGCAGCGGTATCTTCCGCGTCGGTGGCGCTGCTGCCGACCCTGCGATCCAGGGGCAGATCGACATCGCCAACCTGCGCACCGAGCGTCGCATGATCGCGCAGGCGCGTGCCGAGACGACCAAAGACATCAGATTCCTGCGCGAGCTACTTCGCTACACGACCAACGAGAAAGACCGCGAGGCCATCAGGGGTCGTATCCAGACGCTGCGCAAGGATCGCAGCCAGTTCACCACCGATTACCGCGACAATGCGCTTAAGCTGTTCGCACGCCAGGAGCAGATGCAGGAGGAGATCGACGAGCGTCAGTCGAGCTTCTTCGATCGCCTGGAGAGACAGAACGAGCGGTCGCGCCGCATCAACACCGCCCTCGGCAACGACCAAGGCAACATCGCTCTCTTCGACGTCGAGGAGGCCAACACCAGAAGTCATCTCGCGCAGCTGCAAGCCCTGTACGACGAGGCGGTCAAGACCGGCAACCAGCAGCTTGCCGAATCGCTCAACGACCGGATCGAAGAGAAGAACACGCGCCTGATCGAGATCCCCGTTGAGAAAGCGCAGGCCAACGTCGAACTCATCGACGCCAAGTTCAGCCAACGCGCCGCTGCGACCGAGCGCCGCTTCCGTCTCGGCGAGATTCTCGGAGTCTACGGCAACGCCACGGCCAAGATCGACGCCCAGATCACGGACAACCTCAGCTACATCACCGAGCTAGAGCGCGCACTCACTGTCGCCCAGGAAGCTGGCGCTGAGGGGCTCGTCCGCGACATCAAGGGCAAGATCGAGGACCTCAACGCGACGGTCGCCGAGCTTGCCGCCCAGCGCCTCCAGGTCGCCATCGACGAGATCAACCGCCGCGCGGCCTTCCAGCTCGGCCTCAACGACATCGTTCAGCGCCTCGCCAACCTCGGCGTGACCGGCGGCATGGCAGCGACCGGCATGTACAACATCGCCGCGCTCGGGCGCACCGACTTCGCCTCCCTCGACCTCGCCCTGCGCGAACGCGGCAACATCCTCCAGCAGCAGCTCGCCGCCCTCCAGCCGTTGCTCGCTCAGGCATACGCACAGGGCAACCAGAACGCGATCGAGTCGCTCACCACGCAGATCGCCAGCCTCCAGGCCGACATCGTCGAGAACACGAAAGCGATCCGCGACAACACCGACGCCGCGTTCGCCTACCGCGTCACGCAGATGGCGCAGATGAGCGACTTTAAGCTCGCCATCAACGAGATCGCCACCCAGATCAATGGCGCGCTCGGCTCTCTCAGCGGCACGCTCGACATTGCCACGCAGGTCCGGCTCCTGCGCGAGCGCGGTGCCGAGCTGGAGGCGCGCATCCGCGAGGAGAAGGCGTTCCTCGAAGAGCTTGTCGGCCCTGACCGCACCGGCGACCTCATGCTCCTGCGCGGCAACGACCTCGCAGCGTTCCTGACCCAGCAGTCCCCAAGCTGGCTCGACCAGAACGTCTTCGATGACGCGCAGCTGGAAGCGATCCGCAACCTCGTGCAGGCCATCCTGGAGCACGAGCGCGCGCTCATCGAGAACACGAAGGCACTCAAGGACGTCGAGAACTCGATGACGCAGACGTTCTCGACGTCGATGTGGCGCAATTTCCGCGCCTTCATCTTCAACGGCATGGGCGGGCTCGTGGGCGACTACACGAGCAGCACCAACTTCACCAGCGCCGCCTTGACCGGCTTCTCGCTCGCAGCCTCGCAGGCTGGCGGTCTGACCAACGGTGGCACCACCAACAACTACGGCGGCGACCACATCGAGAACTACACTATCAACATAACCCAGCCGACCGAGGTGCTCGACCCGACCTACGTCGGCCAGCAGATCGCATTCGCAAAGGCTGGAGCTGGAAGGATCTGAGATGGCAAACCCTCCTCGCGCACAGTTTGTCGACACCGTCCTGTACCGAGACCCGGTCACCGGGCAGGTCAGGATTCCGACGACGGCCAAGGTCACCGTCTACCTAGCTCCTCCGTTCGCTGGCGCCCCGCTCACCACGACCGCGCAGATCTACTCGGCTGAGACCGGGTCGTCTTCGCCTGGCAACCCGTTCCTCATCCCCGACGGACGCATCGAGTTCTTCGCCGGGCCCGGCTCTTATGACATCGTCATCGAGGACACGAGCCTCGACCCGCTCTTCGACACCCACGTGGTCCGATGGGATGCCATCCCGACCGACGCTGGTCTGCGCAAGGAGATGCTCCCCGCCGACATCATCGAGACGGCGCACATCAAGGACGAGCAGGTCACGTTCAACAAGATCGGCTCTGGAGAGCTGCCCGCGATCACGGAATCCATCGGCTTCACCGTCCCTGGCCTCGTCCTCATCCCGACCAACAACACGACCGACATCGCGGTCAACCCAGGCAAGTTCTGGTGGTTCACGGCCACAGAGACCGCCTACATCGATCGCTGCATCTACCGCACGCATTCAGGCTCCGTCACCTTCAAGATCCAGGTCAACGGCACAGACATCAACTGGACTGGCTCGTCCGGCGGCGAGGTCATCACCGCCACGACGAGCGCCGCCACGACCACGCTCTCGACGCCGCTGGCGATCTCGACCGGCTCCTACGTCCAGCTCATCCCGCTGAGCAACCCGAGCAACCAGGGCTACGGCCTCGCCGCTTCGCTCATCGCGCCGCACAAGCCCAACTGATGCCGCAGATCCTTCCGACAACGCAGATCACGGTCAACGACGGGACGCACTCCGGTGCCTACTGGTCTCCGGCCAATGGTGCCCCGTTCACGAACCCGACCGCGACTGTCCCGGTCTCAATCCCTGGCGGCCACGGGCTCGTCGGCGTCGAGGTCTACATGGACGCGGGCGGCAACTGGTTCGGTAGTCGAGCCGTCAACATCACCGTCCGCGTCAACGACTCCAACGGCCTGCACATCGGCGACGGTGGCGTCGACGCTGTTGGCCCCAATCAGTTCGGTGGCATCAACTTCGTCGGCCTGCGCCACACCGGCATCTCCTACAACCGCAACAACGGCGTCGACGAGCCGCTGGCCAACGTCAGCGCACTCTGGTATCAGCTCTTCCCTCAGGGCGACGCATCCGGCATGGGGCCGAGCACGTTCTCTCCGGGAACCAGCGTGCAATTCGTCCTGTACGTCGCGCCTGTGCGGCGCCGAGGGGCGGTGCTCTAGATGCCGATCCTCCTCGAAGCATTCGCGCGTCAGATCTGGAAGGGCGACCCCGAGTTCGCTCTGCCAGGTTCCGGCCTGGCCGCGCCGCTCAGCATCCGCGCCACGCTGTCGTTCAACGGCATCACGATCAACGATCTGACGACGATCGACCGCTACGTCGTCACCAGCGTTGACGGCTTCTACAGCGCCGACATCCGATCCAACAGCATCCCCAACCCCGGCGACCACGGCGAGACCCCACTCAACAACTTCGTCGGCGGCCGCACGATGCTCATCACCGGCTACATCGAGGCCCACAACGCCGAGCGCCTCGAAGACCTCACTCAGGCGCTCGTGTCCTCCTTTTACTCGATGACCGAGAAGCCGCTCGTGCTCTCGATCGCAGACATCGACCGCGACGTGCAGATCATGGCGCGCCTGGCCGACAAGCCCCAGTTCAGCGATCGCTTCGATGGCTTTCAGTTCCGCCGCAACTTCCAGCTCACCCTCCGCGCCACCGACCCTCGCTGGTACTCACTCCTCAAGCGCCACTACACCGCCAACTTTGGCCTCTACGACCAGTTCCTCGCCCCCAGTCCGCTCGCCAACTGGACGCTCATCGACGGTGACGAGCCCGACGTGCAGACCGGCGAGATCGCCGCGAGCACGTCAGACAACTCCCTCATCCTGCTCGACAGCCTCGGCTACCAGCCAATTGACGCGCGAATCACGACCAAGGTCACGACCGGAAACGCCGTCAACGACAACACGTTCATCGAGATCCGCCCGAAGTTCATCGACGTCAACAACTCGCTGTCGATCCGGCTCACGACCAACGGGTCCAGCTCGACCATCGCCATCTACTCGATCTCGGGCGGTTCGGCCACCAAGCTCGCAGAGAGCAGCACATTCACCCCGTCAGCCAACACGTCCTACTGGCTCAGCTACGTCCAGCAAGGCAACCTTGTCGGCGCCACGCTCTACTCCGACGACGACCCCTACGACTCGTCGGGCACGATCGTCGCCACCGTCGGCACCACGCTCGCAAACAACGACGCCCTCCAGTTCGGCGAGGGCACTGTCGGCCACATCGCACTCTTCCTCCAGCAAAGCACCCAGATCGTCGTCAACGACTTCCGCGTCGAGGCTCTCTCGCTCGACCACGACGTCATCACGGCCGTGAACGTCGGCAACTGGACTGCGCCACCGACAATCCGCATCCACGGCTACATGAAGAACGTCGTCATCACGAATCGCACGCCTCTTCGAGACGAGACTCAGCCGCGATTCATCAAGATCAACGGCGAGATCCCAGCAGGCACCTACTACGAGTACTCCGCTGCCGACGGGTCGCTGGTCAGCGCCGACGGAACCGACCACTTCGCGCAGATCGACGTCGCTTCACGTCCCTTGCTGATCGAGGGTCTCAACGACGGCCCCAACATCATCGCCATCAAGGCCGAAGAGGTGAGCACGATCGATGCTCGCATCGAGGTCATGTTCAACAACACCTGGCTCTGATCCATGTCAGACCACGGTCTCGTATACCAACAGCTCCCCGAGCGCAAGCACGCGAGCGTCAACGTTCGCTACTACCTCTACGAGAGCAACCTCTTCAACACCGACCCGCACCCTGTCACCGGGCAGCCGACGCCCGGAATGCACACGCGCGTGCGGCAGCTCCGTCCCTCGGACCGCAGCATCACGCTCCTGCTCAACAAGCCGGGCAGCGCCAGCTTCACCGTCCCGATCACGAGCGCAGACGCAGCCGCCATCGCAGGCCACCAGATCGACCGCTGCATCGTTGTCCTCTGCGACGGCGCCAACCCCGGCGACGACGACATCGTCCTGTTCTCCGGCCCTATCTGGAACTACACGCTCAACGGCGCCAACGAGACGATGCAGGTCAACTGCGTCGGCTGGCTCCAGTTCCTCGCGGGCCGTGAGCTGCGCCTGCCGTACATCTTCAACCAGGTCGACGCCGGGCAGATCGCCAAGCGCCTCGTCACCACCGCCAACCGTCAGAACGCCAACCAGAACGTCCTCAACGACGGCGCCACGAGCGCCGAGGACCTCCTCTTCGGGCGTGGCGATCTGGAGAACGAACTCGATATCGGTTTCGACGGTGACTGGAGCACCGACCCCGAGATCAGCAACGAATGGGCGATCTCCGGAGCCAACAGCCTCAAGTTCGTCTACTCGGCCAACAGCACCGGGATCGTCCGCGTCGGCGAGAAGTTCGAAGTCACGCCCGGCAAGACCTACATGGTCCGTGGCGTCGTCAACATCACCTCGCGCAGCGGAACCGCCCACACGCGCATTGATGTCGCCTACTACAACAACAGCGACGTCCTGATCGCCACCGATCAAGGCACTCAGCAGAACACGGTCGGCGTCCATGACGTCATCCAAACCGTCGTCGCCCCGCTCGGCGCAACCAAGGCTGCCGTCCATCTCGTCTGCGCCGCGTCCGCAGGAGGGGCGATCACCGGCTACTGGGACAACTTGCTCTGCTCCGAGAACGACGTCGAGATCTACCCGACCCCGATCGAGGTCGACGATCTCTACGTCGACTACCCGGCCAACCCGCCCGGCGCCGACCGCATTCGCACCTACCAGCAGGACCAGAAGATCCTCAACGCGCTCGAAGAGTTGGCCGGCGTCGAGGCCGGATTCGACTTCGGCGTCGTCATCGTCAAAGACAACCCATCCGGGCAGCCCGGAGGTGAGACCTACAGGCGCTTCTTCCGCGTCTGGTGGCAGCAGGTCAAGAGCGGCGCGAACATCTACGGTCGCGGCTCCGATCGCCCAGACGTGGTGTTCAGCTACCGCTGGATGATCCCGAACCTGTCGGACTTCACCGAGAACTCCCAGGTCGACAGCCTCAGCAACCGCATCAAGGCGCGCGGAGCCGTAGGTGTCGGTATGGCCCAGGACATGGACTCCATCCGCCGCTACGGCATCTGGGAGGACACCGAGCAAATCACCGACGTAGGAATCAGCGCCGAGATTCTCAAAGCCTACGCGGGCGCCGAGGTCGTCTACCGCTGCCAGCCGATCAAGCACTGGTCACCGACGCCCTTGCCTTACGACGGCACCAAGAAGGTCCCGCGCTTCCCCGTCGACTACGACCTCGGCGACATCTGCTACGTCGTCGCTGACCACGGCGCACTCCAAGTCGGCACCGATCCCGCGATCGGCAAGCAGCCCATCCGGTTCTTCGGCGTCACGATCAACTTCGACGACGCCGACAACATGACCGTCTCGAACGTCCAGACGAGCTACAGCGCATGAGCATCCCACAGTTCACCCCAGACGTTCGTCGCACGATCCAGAACCTCGAAGACGGTCTTGCGCGCGTTAAGGCAGATCTGCTCGCGCTGCAAACGTCGCCCGGCGGTGGGGCTAACGACGGGTCGACGCACGTCCATACGCAGTCAATCCCGTCCTCCACCTGGACGATCAACCACAATCTTGCTCGATACCCGTCGGTGACGGTTGTCGATTCCACAGGAAGGGTGCTGTTTGCAGCAGTCGAGTACGTCAATCAGAACACGATCACCATCACGTTCGGTGGTAGCACTGCTGGCCAGGCATTCTTGAACTAACGGAGAACGACAATGGCGAATGACGAGGCACCTTTTGGTGTAAGCATCAACCTCAACCAGTACGAGCTTCGCAACGCACGAGTCCAGAACCTCGCTAGCGATCCGGGAAGCCCGGTCGAAGGTCAGGTCTGGTGGAAGACGGCGACGAAGCGACTCGCCATCTATGACGGGTCAACGACCCGCGAGCTGCTCGTCTCTGGCACCATCAAGAACAGCGACATCGCGTCCGACGCCGCGATCGCAATCAGCAAGCTCGCTGTCGATCCTCGCGACCGATCGACCCACACCGGCACTCAGACCGCCAGCACGATCAGCGACTTCAACACGGCGGTCCGGTCGAACCGTCTGGACCAGATGGCGGCGCCAGCGGCGAACGTGTCGCTCAACAGCAAGAAGATCACGAATCTCGCTGATCCGACGTCCGACACCGACGCAGCGAACAAGAAGTACGTCGACACGAGCATCTCGAACGTCGTGACCGGCCTCAAGCAGCAAGCCATCTCGGTGTTCGCTGCCAGCGGCGAGAACCTGAACGATTCAGTCGGCGGTCTGAAGATCGATGCGTCGAACCTCGGCGACAAGCTCCCAGGCGTTTCCTCCGAGGACCTTGTCGAGGGAGAGACGCTGATCCTCGTCAAGGACCAGTCGTCCGCAAATGAGAACGGCATCTATGTCGTCGACGAATGGGACGACGCCTATAACAGCTGGAACTTGATTCGCGCCGATGTGATGAGCACGTGGGACGACGTGCCGGGGCGCCTCATCATCGTCGAGTCCGGGGGCTTCGAGGACACGATCTGGCTGTCGACTGCTGATCGCGGGGGCACCCTGGAGATCACGCCGATCACGTTCACCCAGCTTCCGATGGACGTCGAGACGGTCACCGCCGGTGATGGTCTCCAGAAGACGGGGAGCACGCTGGCGGTCAAGCTCGATGGGTCGACGCTCTCGGCCTCGTCGATCGGGCTCAAGATCGCTAATGGCGGCATCAGTAACGTCCAGCTTGCCAGCAATGCGGTGACGGGCGACAAGCTCGCCGACAGCGCCATCGTCCTCAACGGCACCAAGGTCACGGGCGCCCTCCCCATCAACAAGGGAGGCACGGGCGCGACGTCTGCCGCAGCCGCGCGCACCAACCTCGGCGTCCCGGGCAAGTACACGAACGGAGGCGTCCACGCGGCTGGGGCCACGATCTCGATCCCGGCCTCGACTCACGGTCTTGGCTCTGGTCGAGCGAAGATCGTCCAGGTGTGGCGACTCTCCGATGGCGTTGAGATCATCGCGAACAAGACCATCGCGGCCAACGGCGACGTCACCATCACGTTCGGTTCGTCGGTTGGCGCCAACACGCATGAGGTGGTGATCGTGGGGTGAGCGCAATCGAGGTCAGCGGCGATCTTCGAGTTACGAACGGGACGCTCTACCTGCCGAATCTCTCGGGTACGAACGGCGGAGCGCTCGTAGTCGACACATCCACGGGTGAGGTTTCGGTCGGCGCCAAGCCCGGCGAGGGTGGCGGCGCCGGCCCCGTCGACGCCACGAAGGTGGGCGAGATTCGCACTTGGGCGCGGGCCACGATCCCCGACGACTGCGTCCTCGCTGACGGCGGCACCTACACGCAGGCCGACTACCCAGAGCTGTACGCGGTGGCGGTGGCCGAGCAGACCGCAGGCAACCCGCTGTGGACGGCGAACACGAGCGCCAAGACGTTCACGGTGCCTGACCTGCGCAACCGGTTCATCTACGGCAAGGGTGCGAAGTCGCTGGGCGCGACGGGCGGCTCGGAGACGCACACGCTGACCGTCTCCGAGATGCCGTCGCATAGTCACGCGATCAACGCCTACACCACGAATCACGAAGCGGGAGGCCACGGTACCCGCGTTGACGCTCATGGATTCCAAGACCGTGTACTTGTAAATGTGAGCGGGGGCCAGTCGTCAGCAGCGGCCGGTAGCGGTCAAGCGCACAACAACATGCCGCCCTACGTGGTCTTGGCGTTCATCGTGCAGGCCAAGCCGGTGGCCGTGTCCGAAGGGGGCGAGCTAGTCGACGGCTCGGTCACCGAGCAGAAGCTCGCCGACGGCGCGGTCACGACGCAGAAGCTGGCCAACGGGGCGGTGACCGCCGCGAAGATCGACTACGGCGACGGCCTGGAGGCCAACGGCAACAAGCTCCAGGCGAAGCTGGGTGCAGGGCTCGCGTTCGACGGCAGCGGCGCGATCGAAGTGACCGGCGGCGGCGGGTCAGGTGGTGCTGTCCGATGGCGCGGCGCTTGGTCATCGGCCACGAGCTACGATAAGGACGACGTCGTCTCGTACAGCGGCTACTACTGGCGCGCAGTCTCAGCGCACAGTGGAGTGACAGCTCCGTCGTCTAGCACGAACTGGACGTTGTTCCTAGCATTGGTTGCTGGAGCGTCTATCACGTTCACGCCGCGCCAGAACGCGATCTACCGCATTCGTGCCGAAGTCATCGCGTACCCGTCTGGCGTCAACAACGGCACTTACTTGCAGGCGTACCTTCGCGACAACGGCAGTCCTATCCACGCCGCAGAAAACGTCGGCTATATCGACAACTGGGCAGGCTATCGCCAGTACCAGTACCAACACTGGTCCCGAGAGGTGTGGCGCGACGCACCTGCGAACGTAGCGAGGACCTACGACATCACGTACAACAACAATCAGTGGGCGGTCGACTCAAATCGCCTGATCATTCAGGAGATCGCCCACGCCTAGGCGACCCGTCAAGACAGGCTGGAAACGTAACATTCACCCGTGGCCTCCAGTCCTGAACAGGGTCGAACCATGTGGCCTGATGAGCGCATCGACGACCTCGCTCGTATGGTCCGAGACCTGACCCCACTCGTCGCCGATGTCGCTCGTCATGACGCCTTGATCGCGCAGGTCATCGATCGGCTCGACGGCATCGACACCGCCATCGCCAACATCGACGCGACGCTGACGAAGCGCATCGAGGAGGTTGTCGAGGCCCAGTCAGAGTTCCGCGAGGAGTACAGGGCTAATCGAGAAGAGGATCAGATCGCCCAGGCGAGACGCACGGCCGAAGAGCGCAAGCAGCGCGGCGCCATCATCATCTCTCTCGCAGGCGTCTTCGTGCCGGTCTTCGTCGCGCTCATCTACGTCGCAGCCTACTTCCTCTCCAACGGAATGGTCGAGGTACCGAAGCCATGACCAAGGTCTTTATGTTCTTCGCGCGGCCTAGGGTCCAGGCAGTCACGGTCTTCATCGTCGGCGTGCTCGCGTCCATCGCTCTCATCCTCGCTGGTCTTGCTGTGGCCCGCATCAGCGATCAGGCTGAGAGTCTGGCCGAGTTCAGCCACGCTACCGTGCAGGCGAACATCGACGCGCGCTACGACGACTGCATCACGCTGGAAGAGGTCAAGGCCGCAGGCCGTCAGTCTGTTGAGGCTGACGAGCAGGCGGAGTCCATCCTCTTCGACATCCTCCCCCAGCTCGACACACCTAAGATCCGCGCCATCATCGCCAAGGCGCGCGCTCGACAGGTCGATGCCTACGAACAGGACGACTGCTTGGCCTACGCGCTCGAAGCCCTGCCCGAGGGCGCCGATCCCAACGACTATCTGATCCCAGAGGGTTGAGCGAGAACGTCCCCGGATGGCTCGATACCACGAGGAGCGTGGCTAGCCTATCTTGATAGCCACGTGCTATGCTCTCGCGCGCAATGAGCGTGTCAGCGAACCCCTTCATCCCTGAGATCCTGACTCCAGAGGAGGTCGCAAACCTCCTCCGCATCTCGCGCAAGACCGTCATGACCTACGCCCGCAGGGGCGACATCCCCAGCTTCAAGGTCGGCAAGTATGTCCGCTTCCGGCGCGAGGACGTTCAACGCTATGTGGATCAGGCGTCTGCTCATCCGTCCTGAATGCGGCTGAGTAGGTTGGCGTCCTCACGCTTGGGCATCCAGTGGATGTAGACCATCGTCGTCTGGATATCGGCGTGCCCCATCCACTGCTGGATTGTCGTCAGGGGGACGCCTGCCGCCGCACACATAGTGCCGAATGCATGGCGTAGGCCATGAAACTTCAGCTTCGGCAGCTCAATGCCTTCCTTGGCCTTGGCTTCGATCACCGCATCGCGAGCCTGGTTGTATTTCCGTTGCACGCAGCGTGGGTGGATGTGCTTGCGCGGGTCGCCGTGGTTGAAGACAAGCCAGGACGGATGCGCGCCTTCAGGAATCAAGGGCTCCAGGATGTCGCGAGCCTTATCGCTCATCGGCACGGTTCGAGCTACGCCAGACTTCGGGTCATCCTCGCCAACTTGAGGCCCTCCGTAGGTTTTCGGAGTTCGGATCACGCGACCGTCGAAGTCCAGGTTGCCTACCCGCAGCGCAATCAGCTCACCCAACCGCAGTCCGGTTAGAACACCCAAACGAATGATGTCGTCGATCGGGTGGTCGTCGCACGTTGCAGCGATCTCTTCGATGACATCCATGTCGTAGACCTTGATCAACTGGCGGCGCCGACGAGATGTTCGGCGCTCCATCTGATCCATCGGATTGCTGTCGATGTACTTCTTCGCGATTGCGTACTTGAAGATCGTCGACAGAACAGTCCTGTACTTGTCTCTTGTGCGCGTTCTGTATCCGGCGGATCGAAACTCTTCGTCAAGCTTCGCAATGTCGTCAGCCGTCACCTTGTCGATCGGTTTCGATCCGAGGAGTTCGTGCACGATGGCTGGTGTCTTCTTCACCCCGTCCCGTCGCGTTGTCGCACCCTTGGTTACGAACATCGACCTATAGCTGATGAAGGACGAGCGCTTCAAGTAGCCGTCTTCTACTTTGTCTTTGCAGTTCTCGACCCATTCATCGACAACCATTGCGAACGTGACGGTCGGCTTGCCGTTTGCATGGTTGGCGTCTCGCGCCTGATGAGCGCGCGCTATCTCAGCTTCGCGCTCGTCAATCGCAGCTTCGAGCGCCTTGATGGCGTCAGCATGAGTGAGGAACCCTTCGGGGCAACGATCGCGCCGCTTGGCCCAGAAGTTCTGCCAGGAGTCGTAGAGGCGCTTCTCGCGCAGCTCTTTGGCGACGAACGGGTTGTTGGCGACCGCTTCCTTCTTCTGGAGCCACGCCGGGCCAAGCTTCTTCTGTCGCTTGATTCCAGCTGAGTCGCGCCAGTAGCCATACCACTGCGGCCCGCTCTTGCGCTCGACGACGTTGAGGCTTCCGTGCGTGGGCATGCCGGGATGCTAGTACGCCGTGTAACTCGACGTGTAACTCCGCTAGCGGAGCAACGGGGATCAAAGGCCCCCATCAGCAAGCCAAAAAACCGCTAGGAGCGCGAAATCAGCCTACTGCGTGGAACTCGAAGTTCCGCGACTACCAGGCCAGCGCATCCGTCATAGGTCGCCAAAATGCCTGCATACCGGCCCATTTTGCGAATCACCACCTTGCACCAGACCACTACGTGTAACTGGGGTCGTGTAACTCGGCGCGGTTTCCCTCCCAGAACCGAGCAAGCTCATGAGGGACCGAGAAGGCCGATCAAGGCGCGAATGCTCCAATGGATCGAGAGGGATCGAAAGGGGTCGAAGCGGCCAGAAATGGGACGACGTGTTTCAATCTGGTGCGTCGTCTATGGTCTGCACTGGCCGTTCGGCACGCTGTGCGCCCGACAAAGCTCTAACATCTGGCCAAATCTGCCGAAACCTTCCAAATTTCGACAGAACCCTTGATTGACTCGAAGAGACCTATGTAGTTAGATCAGCCTATGATCCTTAGATCAAGGTGATCGCGCTCATAGGTCCCGCGTCGGACAGCGAACTGGTCTCGGAGCACCGTCACCTTGTCGTCGTAGAAGTCGTAAACGATCGGGGGTGCCTTTTCCGAGTGGACGCGCTTGACACGACCAACCATCTGGCGAACCGGAAGCGGCTGCCTCGTCGGCCAGACCAAGAAGAAGCGATCGAGGCGCGGGATGTCGAGCGCCTCTTGGCCGACCGTCGAGATGATGAGGATGTCGCCGTCATTCGCAGCCTCGACGATCTTCGCGCGCTCTGCGCCGGACTCATCGCCCGTCATCATCATGACACGGTCCCTAGGCCATCCGTGCGCCATCGCCCATGCTGCCAGCTCATGGGCATGAGACTTCTGATCGGTGTGGGCGAGGCAGGTGTGACCACGACAGCTGGCCATGATCTTCGCGATCACGGTGTTGCGTCCGCCGTGGACCTTCAACTCCTTGATCATCTTCTGCCACTGGCGACGCTTGTCGCGGGCGTTCGCCTTCCACGGGAACTCGAACGGAGTTCGCACCGCGATGACCTGCGGACGAACGAGCACGCCAGCCTTTTCGAGCATATTGTCCGTCGTTCGGCAGATGATCTCACCTATGATCCCGCGCGACGCGATCGTCATCCACATGAACCGATCGGGCGTCGCAGACAGGCCGATCCTGTACTTGGCCGGGAAGCGCTGGAACAGCTCACGCACGGTTTCCGCGCTCACTGCGTGGCACTCGTCCAGGATCACGGCCCCGAACTGGCACCACCAATTCCGAGCATCGAGATCATCCTTCCGGCGCCACAACGCCTGGCGCAGCGCGACTGTGATGTCGCCTTCGCTCCACGACCCTTCGCCGATCAGGCCGACCGTCATCCAGTCGCCGAGCACGCTGCGCAGGCGCTCGATCCACTGTGTGGCGATGTTGATCCGGTCGACGATCACGAGCGTGCGCTGGCTTGCGCGTGCGATGAAGTGCGCTGCCGTGATCGTCTTGCCCGCGCCCGGTGGCGCCTCGTAGATGCCCTGCTCGCACGCAAGCATACGCTCGATGGCGACAGCCTGGTAGTCGCGCGGCCGGTACTCGTCCGAGATCTCGACGTTCAGGTCGATCGGAGCTTCGACGCGCCGGTCGTCCCAGACGGCCTTGTAGCCGCACTGCTCAAGTCCCTTCGCGAGCTTGTATGCGAAGCCTCGCGGGATCGTGAGCAGCCCGTCGGTGTCGCGGCGCAGCATCGGGACGAACTGCATCGGGTCGTCCGGGTTGCGCACGTCGAGCGCGCTCTCCAGCAGTCGCCTCGTTCGATCGTCGAGAAGCCGATCGTCGAGGCGCAGGAAAGCGTCTACGCGGATAGGGATCTCGGTGTGATGAGCCAACGCCCTGTCAATATAGGACCTTTGTCAAGGCCCCAGGAACGAGAAACCCCACCGGCCGGGGCCGATGGGGTTTCTCCGGGCATCGGGGTCATGGACCTATGTTGATACCCTGGGTGCGCTCATCACTTCGCAGACCCAGTGACGAGGATACCAAGTCCAGAGGTCTGCGAGGTGATCAAAGCGTAGCAAGCGATGCTGCGCGCACCCGGCTACGGGAGTCGAGCAGACCTCCTCCCTGCGGCACCGGGGTCGCCCGTCAGAGGGGCATCAAGTCTCGCTGCTCAGGTTGGCAACTGAGACAGCGTGGGTGAGATGGCGATCCCGACAAGGGATAGGGCTCCTTCAGGGCGCCCTGTGTCCAACTGCGGAGCGATCCAGCCAAGCACGGCTGCGAGGCGAGCGTCAGCGAGCCGAGAAGCCGTGCGCTGGTCAGATGTCAGACGAGATGTCGTCGACATGACCATCTACCAGGGCGAGTTCCGTTCGCGAGGGCGCTAGCCCGAGCGAACAACTCGCCAAAGAAACCGATGTCATCCTTGACATCTATGATCATAGGTCAGGAGTAGTGATGAAGAAGAACGCCCAAATTCAGCGAGAAGCCGTCGGCTATTTGCGCCCTCTTTCCTGCGGCGCCAATCGGAAGGGGACCTCGTGAACGCCATGAGCGAGAAGCGATACTCCATCACCCAGGCTGCGGCTCTCTTGGACCGATCGGTCAACACGCTGCGGTCCTGGGATCGGAACGTCAACTTCCCCGAGGAGCTGCGTCCGTATCGCGACGATCGAGGTCACCGCTACTGGACGCCGGAGCTGATCAAGAAGATCCAGAAGTGGATCGACGAGGCCGGCTTCTACCCCGGCAACTCGATCGCGTACAAGCCGGATTCCGAGCGGCGCGCCGAGCACCTTCGCCGCATTCGGGAGTCGCGCCGCCGACAGAAGGCGGGCAGCTCCACTGAGATGGAAGAGAAGCTCGACGAGCTGTACGAACTCGTTGTCGAGGCGTTCGAGAAGCACAACCGCTCTCTGGAGGATGTCGTCGATCTGCTCCCCACCGTCGCCAAGCAGCGCGGCATCCCGATGGAGGAAGCGCTCGAAGTCGTCCGCGACGCCGCAAACGACGTCCAGGCCCACGCTTAGACTCCTTCTCCCGCGTGATGGGCTTGTAGCCGTGCTCCTGTGTTGATAGGATCAGCGGCGCAAGCTCATCACTCGCGGAAGGAGACCATTGCCTACTAACGAGATCGTCTACTCGCAGTCCGAGCAGATCGGGCTGCCGAACTGGTCATACATCAACCTCCTCGCTAGCGCGAAGGCGACCGTCGAGCTTGGCAACGAGCCCGTCGCGTATGACCACCTGCACGCAGTCATCAACGACTTCATCTTCGATCGCGCCGAGCGCATCGTGAAGGCGCTGAACGTGGCGTTCGAGTGCGAGCACGAAGACCGCGAGCGCGTCGTGGTCGGCCAGCGCCACGACGACCCGGACTCGATCTTCTCCGGAGGCGTCGAGTGCACGTTCAGCCTCACGGAGCAGATCGACATGACTGCCGTCAAGGGACAGACCTGCAACACGAGGCTCATGGCTTCGTCGAAGGTGGTCTGGCTCCCGACGAGCATCGAGGAAGGCTTCAACTACCTGGCCGACTTGGTCTCCGCGCAGATGGGGCAGAAGCGAAGCGCTGTCCTGTCGAATCCGCGCCCCTGGATCAACAACCGATAGGGCATCTGTCGGGGCGCCCTGCACGGCGCCGAGATCACGACCAAGAAGGACCCAGATGGATATCGAGCGTGCGTTGCTCAGTCGTTGCATCAACACTGGTGACGTCGAGACTCTGATCTCGCGTGGCGTCGGGCCTCAGCACTTCTCAGACCAGAGCAGGCCGATCTTTCAGACCATCGTCCGTCACCTGGCGCAGTACGGAGAGCCTCCAAGCCGGGAGGCCGTGCTCATGGAGCACCCGAACTACCGCCTCGACGCTCCGACCGACAGCGTCGAGTTCCTGCTCGACAAGTTCGTCGAGCACGTCCAGCGACGCGAGGCAGAGCAGGCTGTGATCGACCTGGCTGAGCGTCTGCGCGACCCGCACGAGCAGGCGACGCCTGAGCTGCTCTTCATGGAGTACACCGAGCGCGTCGCGCAGATCATCCCCAACAGCAAGATCTCGCGGCTCAGCGATGCCCCCAAGCGCATCGACCTGTTCCGCAAGCAGCAGGAGCTTGGACGTCTCCCCGGCATCCCCATTGGCATTCCAGAGCTGGATCGCATCATCCTCGGCGTCCAAGGACACGAGCTGGTAGTCATCAGCGCGCCGTCGAGCTGGGGCAAGTCCACGTTCCTGCAACACATCTGCCTGTCGGCCTACCTCAACGGCGCCAGCAAGAAGGACACCCCGGCCTTCATCTCGCTGGAGATGGAGGGCGACGCGCTTCTGCGCAAGTTCGACACGATGGCGACCAACTTCTCCTACACGCTCCTGCGCGCGATGGAACTCGGCGTCGGCGACATCGAGCGCTGGGAGAAGTGGGGCGAGCGCGTCTCCAACGCGCCCAACGATATCATCATCATTGACGACATCGCCGAGTGCACCGTTGAGCGCGTCTTCGCCGAGGTCCTGCGATGGAAGCCGAACGCCATGTTCGTCGACTACTTCGGCATCATGACTCCCAGGCGCGTCGGCGGCGATGAGCACGTCTCGATGGCCAACATGGCCAAGGCGCTCAAGCGCATTCCGCGCCGCACCAACATCCCGCTCTTCACGGCTGCGCAGACCAACCGCTCCGGCTTCAAGGACGGCGTGCGCGCCGACAACGTCGCCGACACGATCGAGATCTTCCGCTCGGCCGACATCATGCTCGGCCTCCAGTGGGACCCCGATGATAACCCGGAAGAGATGACCGTCGAGATCATCAAGAACCGCGATGGTCGCAAGGGCTCGGCAACGATCGCCTGGGACCTGGAGCACATGCTCATCGGCGAGAAGAAGAAGTGGGCCTCGCGCTCTGAGATGCAAGCCATGATCGGCGCCAAGATCGACCAGGTCCCGCAGCCTCAGAAGCCCAACCTCTCCGTCATCAACAACCCCTTCGCGCAGGCCAACATCAACCCGGAGGTCGCTGCGGCGTGAGCCGCAGACTCGACCTCTCCCAAGTCGATGTCGTCGAGTTCCTCACCAAGCTCGGCGTCCAGATCGGCGAGGTCGGCCAGGAAGAAGTCCGCTTCCACTGCCCATACCCGGCGCACGAGTTCGGCGACCGACACCCGAGCGCTTATATCAACCGGCACACGACCGCATGGACATGCTTCTCATGCGGCGCCTCTGGCAACGCGATCACCTTCCTGGCCGACGTCGCCGACGTCCCGCGATCGACCGCGCGCCGCTGGATCATCGAGGCATGGATGCCCGACGCCAGCGAGATCGAAGACCTCGCAGACTGGGTACGCAGCTACTTCGCCCAGGGCGATCGCCAGACGGACGAACGCAAGCCAATCGCCTACCTCGACGAGCGCTACTACCTCGACCGCGCCGTCGACTGGCACGACCCCGAACCGACCCCGTGGAAGGCGTACATGTTCGGGCGCGGCTTTACCCCTGACATCCTCTCCTTCTACGAGGTCGGCTACGACCCGATCTCCAACCGGCCCTGCATCACCGTCCGCGACCCGAACGGCAAGCTCGTCGGCTTCAAGGGCCGAGCGATGGACGACTCGCACCCGAAGTACATGGTGCTCGGCGATACCCCGTCCAGCTTGCAGTACTTCGGCGAGCGCTACGGGTTTGCGCCATACGACGCCAAGCGCCACGTGTTTGGGCTCGACAAGGCCGAGATCGTCGACGACACGCTCATCGTCATCGAGGGCGAGCTGAACGTCATCGCCGCGCGCCAGAAGGGACTCCCCAACGTCTGCGGACCATCAGGCTCGACGTTCAGCGACGAACAGGTTGAGCAGATCACCGACGCCTGCTCGCGCGTGGTCTTGCTCATGGACTCGGACATCGAAGACCCGATGAGCGCCGCGACGGCACGATCCAAGGTGCTCGCAGCCATCGATCAGTTCGGACACTACGTCGATGTCTGGGTCGTGCCGGAACATGAAGGCGACCCGGCAGAGATGAATGCATCTGATCTGCACGCGCTCGTCGACGAAGCAATGAACTCGTTGACGTACCGATTGAAGATGCGTCTTGCATAGGCGAACGACTGCCGCTATATTGGTACCTGCGTCTAGCAACTAGCTGCACTAGTCCGTATCGCAGCACGATCAAAGGAGATTCAGCACATGCCTAAGGGATTCGAGAGCGCGAAGAAGGTCGGTGGTCGGCGCACCGGCTACGGTTTCATGCCACGCCCGCGCGGGATCAACTACTTCCGCCTCAAGCTCGACGGTGAGTCCGCCGTCATCCGGTTCCTCGACAACCACGACGAGATCAGCTGGGTGCGTCAGTGGCGCCTCCCGCCGTCGGCGAACTTCCAGTACGGCGAGTACGTCAACGCCGTCGACCAGTACGAGGACGGGACGCCGGACCCCGGCTACGCGGCCAACCTCCGCGCCTCGGTCCGCGCCTACCCGATCGTCATCTGGCGTAACGCGCCGGTCTACCAGCGCGACAACGATGGCAAGCTCGTCACCGGCAGCAACGGCGAGCGGATCATCATGGGCTACCAGGACCAGCTCGCGGTCTGGGAGATCTCGTACCGCACCTACGAGATGCTCGGCGAGCTGGACAAGAAGCAGCGCGCCAGCTCGCGCCAGGCTGGGCCCGAGGTCGGCCTCCCCTTCGTCGACTTCGAGGTCACGCGCAAGGGGCGCGGCACCGACACGCAGTACGTCTTCTACCCCGAGGGCGTGCCGGGCCAGATGTCGACGCAGGACCAGCAGCTCGTCGCGCAGTTCAAGCAGCAGTACGTGCAGGCGGTCGAGCAGCTCACTAAGGTCCCGACCTACGACCAGCTCGCCAAGTACATCAACGAGGGCGTTCCGTACCAGGATCAGCGAGCGCAGTCGCAGGAGGACAACAACGTCACCCAGATGGTGTCCAACAACGCGATCGGTCTGGACGGGGTCAACCCGTTCCTGAACGTCGCCTGATCGCATCACAACAGATCCAAGTCAAAGGAGGATCACGATGCCAGCAGCAAAGAGAGGCAGACGTCGGGCGACGGCCTCGTCAGGCCGCAAGCCCGGCGCCACCCGCTCCGGGCGCGTCTACAAGCTCTACGCGCTTGGTGACGACGGCAACGAGCTGACTTATCTCGCCGATTCGCCTCCCACCACAACCGGCCAGGCCGCTGTCCTGGCCGCTGTGAAGGAGGGCACGGTCGAGGCCGGTGTCAAGATCGTCCCGCTCCCCGAGTCGGCGCTGTCGGCGACCGAGATCGAGGCGCAGGAGATCCGCGAGACCGTCTACACGATCAAGGCCAGCGACGAGCCCAAGAGGCGCGGAGGCCGCCGTCGCAGGGTCGACGACGCAGGCGAGGAGGAGACGACGACTCGCCGCGCCACGAAGGCCAAGAGCGCCAACGGACGTCGCCGGTCTAGGACGGCCAGCGAGCCTGTTGAGAAGCCCACCGCTCCGGCGCCCGAGCCCCCGGAGCCTCCGGCGACGCCGGATAACCCCTTCACCGCCCAGGCAGAGTAGTGGGCGACGCTGGAGCCCGGCCGTAGGGCCACAACGACCCTGGGAGGTCGGCCGGGCTCCAGTACATCCTCTCCCATAGACGACTAGGAGGCAAGCCCTGTGATCGATCTCGTCCAGGGATGGGAGTACGACGTCCTTCTTCCGTCCCTCACGACCGACGACGGCCGCACCTATGAGAACAGCCAGTTCCGCGCCACCTACAAGGAGCGTCGAGTGGCTCCACACACCCCGCAGTCTGACGACGTCAAACGCAAGAACGTCACGATCTACGTCTTCTGCGACCGCCTCGGCAAGTCCATCGAGGTCGAAGAGCCCCACCTGAGCGCTGCACACATCACTCCGATCCGGACGCCGAACACGGTCAAGAGGGTCAAGACCATCAGGTCGGGCGGCCCGGACAAGCTCACCAAGGACGACGACCCCCTCATGCTCTGATGATCCTGTCGGACCGCGACATCGTTGACCTCTGCCGAACCGGCGGACTTGTCGAGCCCTTCATCATCGACAACGTCCAACCCGCATCGATCGATCTGCGACTCGGCAACGACTTCCGCGTCTTCGTCCCTCACTCCGAGGGCACGATTGATCTCGCTAGCCCGACCGACATCACCAAGCCCGTCTACGTCGACGACGATCGATCGTTCGTCATCCACCCTGGCGAGTTCGTCCTCGGCGTGACGATGGAGCGCGTCAGCATCCCCGGCGACCTCGTCGGCCGGGTCGAAGGCAAGTCGTCACTCGGCCGCCTCGGGCTCATCGTCCACGCGACTGCTGGCTACATCGACCCGGGTTTCGTGGGCCGAATCACGCTGGAGATGGCCAACCTAATGCGCGTCCCGCTGCGCATTTACCCAGGCCAGCTCATCTGCCAACTCAGTTTCCACCGCCTCGCCACCCCGGCTCGCTCGCTCTACCAGGGCCGATACCAGGGCGACATGACGGTGGCCGCCTCGCGATTCAAGATGGGAAGGGCTCATGACTGACTCGCACGACGAATTCAAGGCCGATCTGCGCGCGGTTCTCGACGACCTGTACGACTTCCTCGTCTTCAAGAACCGCATGTACGGCGACTCGGCGCTCAACCCGGTCCGGTGCTTCTCCAAGCTGTCGTCGCTCGACGCCATCCGCGTCCGGATCGACGACAAGATCAGCCGCCTGATCAGTGGCCAGCAGGACGACGACGAAGACGTCGTCCGCGACCTCTTCGGCTACCTCGCCCTGTACCACGTCGCCAAGGAGCGAGCTGGAAAGTCGTCGCGGGCCGCACATTCGGTCAGCTAGGAGGCACTATTGAGAGTTGAGCTTCATCGCCACAGCATGTGGAGCCTGCTCGACGGCTCTGGCACCGGCGAGCAGTACGCCACGCGCGCCGCAGAACTCGGCATGCCAGCCCTGGCGATCACCGACCACGGCACGCTCGCAGGCGTCCTCGAACACGTCGCTGCATGTGAGCAGGCAGGCGTCTTCCCCATCATCGGCTGCGAGATCTACTTCCGCGAGAACCGCCTCATCGACCCCGGCCAAGATGAGAATCGGTTTCATTTGACGCTGCTGGCGATGAACGGCAACGGCTGGATCAACCTCCAGCGGTTGACCTCCGAGGCATACGCGACCGGCATGAAGTACATGCGCGGCTCCTACAAGCCGTGCGCTGATTGGGACCTCCTCGCCCGCTACAGCGAAGGCATCTTCTGCCTGGCCGGGTGCTTCAACGGCGTCTTCGCGCAGTCGGTCCTCCGAGGCGACGAGCCTTCCGCTAAGGCCATCATCCGGCGCTTCCAGTCCATCTACGGCGACAACTTCGCGCTCGAACTCCAGCCCCACGATTGGGACGACCAGCGCATCATCAACCTCGGCACCCTGCGCCTGTCCATCGAGCACGGCGTCCCGATGGTCGCTACAGGCGACGTCCACATGCCCTACCGGGAGTGGACCGACGTCCATGACGCGCTGTTGAAGATCAGCACCGGCACCAGCAACCTCAAGACCAAGAAGAAGAAGGCCGCAGGCGAGGACGTCTTCACGATGGAGCAGGACTACCCAACGCTCCATCTCATGGGCCACGACGAGATGCTCGCCGCGTTCGCTCACGGGCACCCCGATCTCCCGCAAGACGTCGTTGTCGACGCGATGCGCGAGTCTGTCGAGATCATCAAGCGCTTCATGCCGTTCTACATGAGCCGCGACATCAAGATGCCGCGACTCACCCACAGCATCATCCGCAAGGTCGACGAACATGGGCCTGACGTCGACCTCAACCGCGACCCCGACGAGATCATCAAGAACATCGTCAAGCGCTGGTGCATCGAAGGGATCGACGACCTCAAGACCTTCTACAACGCCGAGCATTGGCTCAAGTATCCTGTCGAGCGCTACCAGCGCCAGCTCGAACACGAGTGGGACGTCTTCGATCAGATCGGCCCGCACGTCTGGCGCTACATGTTCGTCGTCGCAGGCGAGGTTCGCTGGGCGCGACGCAACGACATCATCGTCGGCGCCGGTCGAGGCTCAGCCGCAGGCAGCCTCACCGCCTACCTCACCGGCATCACCGACATCGACCCGCTCCCCTACGACCTCATGTTCGAGCGGTTCATCAACCCGAACCGCAAGGGCATGCCGGATATCGACATCGACTTCATGCCCGGCGCCGAAGGGCGCGACAAGGTCGTCGGCCACACGGCATCCATCTACGGCGAGCGCAACGTCATCAACATCGCCGCCTACCAGACCTATGGCCCGAAGGCTGCCATTCGCGCTGTCTGCCGTGTCTTCGACGACGAGATCGACTACCCGACCGCCGAGCGCTACGCGAAGGTGCTCGACCAGCTCAAGCCCACCGACCGCATCGACCTGGAGGGGTGCGCCAAGCGCTTCCCTGAGATCGCGCAGTTCAAGTCCGAGTACCCGAAGCTCTGGCGAATCGCTGCGCGCATCGAAGGCCACCCATCCGCGCAGACGGTCCACGCATCCGGCGTCCTCATCAAGCCGTCGGAGGTCGAGATCCCGACCGCTGTTCGCATCGACACCGACGCCGCCGACAAGTACCAGAAGATCACCGCCTGGTCTGACAACCGCGAGCAGCTCGCCAACTACGGCTTCCTCAAGATCGACTACCTCGTCATCGAAGGGCTCGTCCGCCAGCACAAGGTCCTCAAGGCTCTGCGCGAGCGCGAGAACACGCCCATCGACATCCGCAAGCTCCCGGTCCGCTACGACCCCTACGCCGTCGACCCCGAGGTCATGAAGTCGTTCGCCAAGGGGCGCACGATCGGCGTCTGGCAGATGGAGGGAAAGGGCACGATTCCGGTCCTCAAGGCCGTGCGCCCCGACAACATGCACGACCTCGCAGCCATCAACGCGCTCATCCGGCCGGGCGCGCGTGGTGCCGGGATCACCGACGCCTACGCCCGCCGCAAGCACGGCATCGAGCCCGTCGAGTACTGGCACGAGAGTGTCGAGCCCATCCTGCGCAAGACCTATGGGCTCATGGTCTACCAGGAGCAGATGATGGAGATCGCCGTCCAGCTCGGCGACTTCACGCGCACCGAAGCTGACGACCTCCGCAAGGCGATGGGCAAGAAGTACCGCGAGGGTCTGCCTGCGGTCATCAAGTTCCTCGACGAACTCGGCTACGGCCCGAAGTTCATCCACAACGCCAGCTTTAAGGTCGGCGAGGAGATGGCGCGCTGGATTTGGGAGGAGCAGTGCCTCAAGTTCGGGGAGTACAGCTTCAACGCCTCCCACGCCTACGCCTACGCGCTCATCTCCTACCACGACATGGTCCTCAAGCTCATGGCCCCGGCCGACTTCTACGCTGGGTACCTCACGGCCGCCAAGTCCAAGGACCTGCCTGACCGGCTTAAGGGCACCATGCGCGAGGGCGCCGCGTTCGACATCGAGATCAAGCCGCCGCACATCAATAAGTCCGACGCCGACTTCAAGGTGCTCGATCGCAAGACGATCCTCTACGGCCTGCTCTCGGTGAAGAACATCGGCCCCACCGCACTCAAGGCCATCTACGAACACCGTCCATTCAAAGATTACATCGATTTTGACGAGTCGGTTCCGCGCAATTCAGTCAATAAGCTTGGACGCGAAGCCTTGGTCGGCGCTGGAGCGTTCGACGACTGGGGACTGCGCAACTTCATGTCCGACGAGCAAAAAGCTTCGAACGAAGAGGCATACCTTGGCATGCGACTCACCGGCAAGTCAGACCTTGCCAAGTACGCCGACTTGATCGAAGATACGATCCATACGGAGGACGAGTTCGACGCTGCCAAGGATGGTGATGCGCTATGCGTTGGCGGTGAAATCGTCGGCGTCAAGCCGACAGTCACGAAGACCCAGAAGGAGATGGGCTTCGTTACGGTCGCCTATGGGACGGATTCGATCCGGGTGACCGTCTGGCCCCAGCTCTGGGAGCTATATTCATCGGCCTTCAAGCTTGGGAAGGTCGTCTTCTTCGAGGGGCGCAAGCAGATCAGCGAGAGGTATGGTCCAGGCTTTATCGCTTCGAGTTGCGTGACGCTCGAAGAGCTTGTTCAGATCAAGTCACGACGCGGGGAGGTACTTGCTGCATGAGTGTCCTGCGACTGGAGATGGGGTCGGGGTTCGACTCGATCTCCGCGCAGTTCGAGGAAGCCGTTGTCGAGTCGTTCTACGGCGACGGTGAGCCGGTGGCTGCAATCATCGGCGCCTACAACGACCGTCTCGAAGAACTCGTCGTCCTCAAAGTCAAGGACTCATACCTTCGCGACGACAACGGCGACATCAGCCTCGGGATCTTCCACAATCTCTGTGCGATGTTCCTGGGCCATGACTTGCGCCAGTTCCTCGGCCTCGGCATCCTGCTCGATGATGGCAACCTCGCGGTGATCCAGTCGACGCAGTTCAGGACCATTGCCTATCGCCAGACGGCCGCGCAGGGGGTGTACGGGCGAAAGCATAAGATCGAGGCCGGATCACGGGCCTGGGACTTCTACGCCCCGATCTACGCGCGGCTCAAGTTGCTCACCTGAGCAAACCCTTCGCAATCTGCGCGGATCGTGCTATGATGATAGGTCTACACGATCCGCGATTGCGAACAAGGAATGCCTGTCGACCCCAGCCTTCTCCCCCAGATCCTCAAGGAAGCCGAGAAGCGCTACGGCCAGAAGATCTACACCGGGCGCGCTCGACCGAGCGTCACGCGCATCCCATTCCCATCCCTGGAGATGAACCTCGCCACGCACGGTGGGGCTCCGATGGGCCGCATTATCCGTCTGTGGGGCGGTCCGTCGTCGTGCAAGACTCTCAGTGCCATCGGGCTCGCCGCATCCGCGCAGAAGTTCCGCACCGATGAGTTCCCCGATGGCCTGAGTGTCGCCTTCTACGACCTCGAAGGCGCATTCGACTACGACTTCGCTGAGAAGGCGCTCGGCCTCGACACGAGCGACGACAAGTTCGTTTACGTCGACGCCAGCGTGATCGAGGACGTCTCGCGCATCCTCGATTCGCTCCTGCACGCGGTCAATATCCACATCATCGACTCCACGACTTACGGGATCTCCGAGCACAAGATCGAGGCCGGGGTCAGCAGCCGTCAGCCAGGCTTCGACGCCATCGCCTGGAAGGAAGCCTTCAAGCTGGCGCGCGAGAACATGGACCCGATGCAGAACATGATCGTCTGCATCTCGCACGAGACCCAGGACTTCAAGACCAGCGCGATCAAGGCGTCCGGCGGTCGCTTCCTTGACTACTCCGCTTCGATGTCCATGCGCCATCGTGTCGCCGCGAAGCTCTACCGAGGCTCCGACGGCGAGCTGGGCGAGACGCGCCCCAAGGACGGCAACGACCCGCTCACCGGCAGCGTCCGTGTCGACGGCTACTTCCTGGAGATCGAGATCGTCAAGACCAAGGTCAGCCGACCTTTCAACAAGGCGAACCTGATCTACGACGTTGACAGGATGCAGTTCGACCGGCGCTACGAGCTGATGAAGGCCGGTCAGTTCCTCGGCGTTATCCAGAAGAGCGGCAACTACTACTACGTCCCGACGAGCGATAAGGCCATCAACGGGCAGAGGGCGCTCAAGAAGCGCATCGAGGAAGACGACGTCCTCGTCATGCAGATCTACGAGGCCGCCGACAGGTGGATCGCTGAGCAGCAGGCCAACGAGCGCGCGGCGTGACTCAGTCGGACGGCGACATCGTCACGGCGTACTGGAAGCCTGGCTTCGGGGTTGAAGGCGTCGCCTGTCGCGGCTATCTCGTCCGCAACGAGAACGGCCTGATCGAAATGGTGGACGAACGTCGGATGCGCCACCATCAGCTATCCACTAAGTTTGTCTCCATCGTTAGTGACAAGGAGATCGAGGCGAACCCGTTCGTAACAGCGCAGCAACAGGAGGGAGACGGCATGAACATCAACGACAACCCGTTCGCCAACGCGAACCCATTCGCTCTGGCAAACAACCTCTTCGCGCAGGCGACCAGCTGATGGCGACACTCAAGGAACTCCTCGTCGCGTTCGGCAAGTACCAGGTCGTCGAACCTGTCGTTGACGTCTCAGCCACCAACGCCCTGCGCGCCGATTTCGTGAAAGGCGACGTCTCCCCTCACGGCCGCCCCTGGCACACGAGCTTCCACGCCTCGCAGTTTCCGGGTGATAGCCCGCATGCGTGCGGTCGCCTTGCGATGTACGGGCTCATGGACATCCCCCAGGAGTCCCCGATGTCGCGCTGGCTCGCGCAGACCGCCGCCGTCGGCAAGGCCGTCGAGCTGAGCGTCGTTCGCGCGATCCGAGACGATGGGCGCCTCGTCAAGAGCGGCCAGCCAGGACGATCGAGCGACCCTGACGCCTGCGACGACAACGGTCGACCCATGCCGCAGATGGGCTTCGTCGATCGCGAGCACTGGCTCACCGGCTCGGTCGACATGCCCATGCTGCCCTTCGGATACCGCACGCCGCATATCGTTGAGATCAAAAGTAAGCACGAGTCCAAGATCTTCGAGATGCAGGAGGGTAATCGCGGCCCCGACGAGAAGCATCGGCGCCAGCTCCTCTGCTCGCTCGGCCTCGCACATGAGAATCCGGACGCCTTCCTGCACCCGCAGACCGGCCAGCAGCTCGAACCGGCTATCGACGGCTCCGTCTACTACCTCGCTCGCGACAGCGAGTGGCCCGGTCCGATCCCGACGCATGAGTTCTACTTTTCCTACGACCCCGGCTTCATGGAGCAGGGGCGCGCGCACCTCAAGCAGTGGCGCGTCTTCTTCCTCGAAGGCCGCCTACCCGAAGAGACCTCGCACAAGAACGCGCGATCGCACCCGTTCGGATGGCGTTGGTCGGAAGGCGAGTGCCGGTTCTGCCCGTTGAAGAAGATCTGCCGCGAGGACTACGAGAACAAGGTCACCACGCTCGCCGACTCCGCTGCGATCGACTACGCGAAGTCGATTCGTCCGCAGTATGACTACGCCCAGAAGCGCGCCGCCGTGCTCAATGCCTGGGACGAAGACGACCCGCTCGCCGACTAGCGCACCGGCGCCGCCGAGCTGGCCGTTGCGCCTCTGGAAGACATGGGCTATGATGATAGGTAGGTAGTCCGACTTCATGGAGGCAACTGCGTGACCCGAATCACCGATGTGAACCTTGCAACGCAGGTGATCGACGCCTGCATCAAGGCGAACGTCCACAAGGACGGCATGCCGGATGACGATCAGAAGAAGATCGACACGGCCAACCGCCTCATCGACCTCGCCCATCAGGCGAAGGCCGCCAACGTCGGCGAGCCGTTCGCCAGCGACCTCATCAACATGGTTGAGAGCGCCGTCCAGGGTGGCCAGCAGGCTGAGCCGCAGCAGGCTGACCCCAACCCGTTCGCCGCTGGCAACCAGCCGCAGCCTGCCCCTGCTCCCACTCCCGCCCCGGCTCCCGCCCCGGCTCCCGCCCCGGCTCCGGCGCCCGCTGCCGTTCCGGCCCCGGCGCCCGCTCCTGAGCCCGCCGCGCCGCCCACCCCTGCCGAGGTCCCGGCCCAGGCGACCGCTCAGCAGGCCCCGCAGCAGCTCCAGCAGCAGGAGCCGGAGACGCCCAAGCTCGAAGAGCCGTGGCCGGGCTATGACACGCTCGGCGTCGACGAGCTGATCGCCCGCATGGAGGCGTTCACCGACGAGCAGATCGACTACGTCAAGAAGTACGAGGCGCAGAACGGGCAGCGCGCACAGATCCTCAACTTCGAGCGCCACCCGATGACGGAGGTCCCGCAGCAGCAGGCGTCCGTCGCCCCGGCTCCGCCCGAGCCCCAGGAGGCGTCCCAGACTCCTGCCCAGCCGCAGGAGCAGACCGGGCAGGACCTCGCGCAGGTCGAGCCGTGGCCCGGCTACAAGGGCTCCACGATCAACACGATCATGGACCGGGTCAACCAGGCGCTCGCCCAGGAACCGGCGAACGCGGCCAAGCTGTTCGCCCACGTCTTCGAGTACGAGCGCGCCCACGACAACCGCAAGCGCCTGCTCAAGAAGCTCTCCGACCTCGCCAAGAACGGCGTCGCCGTCGACACCCAGCCGCAGGAGCAGGCCCAGACGGACGTCGAGCAGGTCAAGCAGGCCGAGGGCCAGGACGTCGTCCCCACGCCGCCGTTCGCTCAGCAGGCCGAGCAGCAGGCCGAGCAGCAGCCCGAGCCCGCATCGGCCCCGGCCCAGCCGCAGCCTGCCGCCGAGGCGCCCGAGCCGACCCAGGACAATGGCGAGAGCATCCAGCCCATCGAGGGCGGCGCCACCCAGCGGGCTATCGAGGCCGTCGCCACCAAGCTCCCCGCCCCGCCGCCGTGGGAGGGTGGCTTCCCGCAGGTCGGCCCCGACTTCACCGCCTACAGCGACGTCGACATCGCCCGCTTCCAGTCGCAGTTCGCCAGCCTCTACGCCTACGGGTTGCGCGAGCTGGCGATCGCAGAGGGTTACGCCGCCGACGCCAAGGATGAGGCCGACGCGCTTGTGCGCGAGTACATCGCCTCTCGGGACTGGCCCGCTAAGGCGACGAACGCTCAGCAGGAGGTCGAGGCGACCCAGAACGTCCCGCAGATCCCCGAGTGGCGCAAGCGCCAGAAGGAGTGGACGCGCGTCGCCCGCCAGATCCAGGCGCTCGTCGATGGCTACAAGGAGATCGCCGACCGCCTCTCTCGGGAGCAGACCCGCCGCGACAACGAGCGCATCTCCGCTCGCGGCTGACCTGCCTTCATAGTCGGACAGCCAGGGCGGGTCACGCGCCCGCCCTGGTCATCACGCCCATGTTGACATCGCGAGTCTGCACGCTCTGCGGGAAGCGTAAGCGTGTCTCTCTTGATCCGAGCAAGAGTGAGTTCGATCGATTCAAGCACAGGCCCGCAGACAAGCTTTACGGATGGAGATCAGCCTGCAAGAAGTGTCATGCGCGTTACAGCCGTGAACGACGCCGCACTGGCGCTGCCAATAGTCGCGAGTACGTTCCGATCGGACCGTTCGCTGAATGGGTGCGTAAGTGGGTTAGCCAGAACCACTACTGCTATGTCAACGGAAAGCCCGCTGGCGGCGTCGTGACACTTGCCAAGGTGGTAGGTGTCGACGAGTCCAGAGTCCGCGCAATCATGACGGAGAAGTACAAGCGCATTGACCTCTCCGTCGTCGACCGATACCTCATCGCAACGAATTCCGACACGCAGATCTGGGAGTTGTACCCGGACTACTGAACTAGATGATTGCACCGTCCACCACCATCCACGCCAAGGTCGGCAAGACCGCATTCGAGGTCTACGCCGACAAGTATCGGCGCAAGGACTGGTGGTGGGTGCGTTGGGAGGACCACGCGCGCCGCATCATCGTCCGTCGCGTTGAGGCCGTCAGCAAGGTCGACGAAGACGAAGCAGTCGCCTTGGCCAAGGAGGTCATCAAGGACTACCAGTCCAAGCACCGCGAGGCTCTTCAGCAGAAGTGGGACATGAAGATCCCCGACCTGTGGGAACTCGCGCAGACCGCCTCCTTCCCACGAGAGATCGTCGCCGCAGTCCTCACCGACTTGCGAGAGCGCATCGTCCGAGCCGAAAGCATCGAGGATCGCGGCGTCGGGCACCAAGGACTCCAAATCCTCGCGGAGCGCACCGGCATCTCGCCACGAGAGCTGCACCGCATCATCGAGGACCGCACCCGGATCAAGGTCGGCTTCCCCACTGTCGACCGTCTCTGCGTCGAGTTCGACATGCTCGTCGACGACTTCATCGAGGAAGCGCTCGCTTGGTCCGGCAAGTACGGCCGCTGGGCAGACCGACCAGGCGAAGAAGACTCTTGGCCGATCGGCTACACGACCGACGCCAAGGAAGACGAGCCCATCCTCTAGTTGGCAGGCATGGCACATATCATCATGGGGATGGATCTGTCCGACAACCCATTCGTGCAGGCGACCAACCCCTTCGTCGACAAGGACATGCAGATCGTGGCCTCCGAGGCGAAGGCTGCGATGGAGCGTGCCAGCAAGAATGGTCGCAAGCTCCGACCGGACGGAACCCCCTACTCCAGCGACCCGTCCATCCGCATGCGCCAGCTTCACGAGGACGGCCGCGCCGGACCAGCGTTCGGCCATCTCGGCGGAGCGCGACGCAAGGCAGACCGCCGCGCTACCGAGGTCGTCGCCGAAGCCGCACGCGAGCACGCCGAGAAGATCCGCGACGTCCTGATCGACGGGCTCGACGAGGACCGTCCCTACACCGTGCGGATGAAGTCCGCTCTTGAGCTGCTCAAGATCGACCAGCAGGACGCCGCCCAGCAGCTCGAACGTGAGAAGGCCGAGTTCGAAGCCATGAACAAGGCCCAGCTCGTCGACAACATCATGCGGATGCTCAACGATCTCCAGCGCGCTGGTCAGATCACAGCCGAGATCGAGGAGTACGCTGACGCACAGGTGGTCGATGACGACGCTTGATCTCACGAAGATCGATCCGAAGACCCTCCTCGGGGCCAGCAAGACCGACCTCATCAAGCTCGCCACCGAGCTGTCCGAGCTGAAGGCGCGCGCCGGACAGATCGGTCCGCAGACCCCTGACGAGCTTCACGAGTACATCCATAAGAACTATGGAATCTGGGTCCCGCGCAAAGCCGTGACGCCGGGACACTGCGCGCCTTTCGACTTCCTTGCAGACGCATACTTTCAGAAGGAGACCAGCCAGCTCGTCATCGCGTGCCGGGAGGGTTCGAAGACCTTTACGGTCGGCCTCCTCCAGGTGCTCTTTGCCCGCTTCTTCCCTGGCTACGAAGGGCTCACCGCAGGCGCGATCGAGTACCAGACCGTCCGCGCTTACCAGGCCATCAGGAAGCTCAACAACATCTTCGGCAAGGACCAGGTCGAGGACTCCCAGCAGAGCCGGACCATCTGGAAGAACGGTTCCACGGTCGAGATCCTCACGATGACCTACGAGGCGATGAACGGACCGCACACGTGGTTCCTTCATCGCGACGAGATTGAGCTTGCTCGACGCAACGCCTTCGACGAGGCCGACAGCATCACCCGGTCAGGCGTCACCAAGGACGGGCGCTCTTTCCGCGCACACGACGTCCTGACCTCCACGCGCAAGCTCGCCCGAGGCAAGGTCCAGGAGCTGCTCGACCAGTGCGAGGAGGCCGAGCGCGCCGGTCGCAAGCCGCCTTACAAGGTCTACAAGTGGGGTGTTGCCGAGACGGTTCAGAACCAGCCCAACTGCCGCTATCACGCGCCGCCGGGGACCCCCGAGGACAAGCTGTGCCCCTGCAACCAGTACGTCAACGGCTTCATCGGCGACCCGAAGAACGGTATCCCGCGCACGTTGGAGGCCGTCTGCGGCGGGCGCTTCGGCAAGTCGGATGGCTGGCGGCCGCTTGAAGACATCGCCGGGAAGTTCATGAAGACGAGTCAGGCGATGTGGGATGCGCAGTACGAGTGCAAGAAGCCCGCGTCCGAGGGCCTCATCCTCGTCAACTACGACGAAGCCATCAACGGCATCCGCAACTACATCCCTGACCCCGCGAACGGACGCATCTTCAACTCCAACGACTTCGGCGGCGCCAACCCGTTCGCATCGCACTGGTACCAGCTCCTTGATCGCGACGTCGAGGTCCGCAGCTTCGCCAACGAGCCCAAGGTCCTGCCGAAGGGCTCGCTCGTCTGCTTCGACGAGATTTACCGCGCCGATATCGGCAACAACGAGTTCTTCTCGATGATCGTCGCCAAGGAGCGTCAGTACAAGGAGCTGTTCGGCGACGAATGGAAGGTGTTCGAGCGCTACGCTGACATCGCCGGTCGCGCGCAGCGCAAGGACATGCTCAACCACGATCCGCCGCTGCCCACCGTCTGGCGGATCGAGCGCGACGTCGAGTCGCACATCAACACGATCAACGAGCGCATCGACCAGGGTCTCCTCTACGTCGACGTCGACAAGTGCCCGAAGTGGAACGAGGAGGCCCAGTTCTGGCAGCGCGACCCGAACACGGGCCGGGAGCTGCAAGTCGCCAACCACGCGATGGCTGCGCTCCGCTACGCCGCCGAAAACATCAAGGCGCTCATCCAGCTGGAGCGCAAGGCTGGACGACGAAACGACGGCCCAGTGGCCCCCGGCAGCGAGCACGTCGCCGAACTCAGCCGTGTGCCCGTCACTGGACCGGCGCGAAGCGCCATTACTGAACTGCCGCACGACATCCCCATCCACCGCCAGCCGGTTCGCCCCGGCGACGGCCCGCACGCCGGGCGCAGACATATCATAATGGACGATATATGGTAGAGCTGGTCGACAATCCGTTCGCGCACATCAACCTCGCGCAAGACCCGACCAAGGACCCCTCCAAGGTCACGCAGGCGCTCCAGCGCTCGGCGAAGGGCAAGGACACCGCGCCGACGGCTCAGGAGGCGACCACCGCACTCCCGCAGGCCACGCTCAACCGCGCCACCGGGCAGTTTGACGTCACGCGCATCCCGCTGTCGATGCTGCGCCAGATGCAGCGCGACCCGATACTCGCGTTCGCTCTCTTCTACATCCGCGCGCAGAACCTCCGCGCACGCTGGCACATCGAGTCCTCCGACCCGCAGGTCGCTGGCTTCATTGACCGAGCGCTGCGTGAGATCTACCCGAGCATCATCAACAACTACATCCTCAAGCTCGTCTATGGATTCCAGGCGTGCGTCAAGCGCTTTACGACCGGCGAGGTGATCGACTGGACCTACATCCATCCAGAGACCGGTGAGGAGACCCGCGTCTGGGACGAGGGCAACATCAACGCCATCATCTGGAAGCCGTTCATCGGACTGCCGCCCGAGGCCGTCGAGCCTGTCTGGAACTCCAGCGGCGAGTTCGACGGCATCAAGTACACCCCGGCCAACGCATCCTACGCTTCGGCAGGCATCACCCGGTCCGGAGAGGAGCGCACGTTCGACGTTTTCCACTCCCTGTGGTTCGTCAACGAGCGCGAATCCGTGCACAATTCCATCTGGGGATACCCGCGTCTGGGCTATGCCTACCGCTACTGGTGGTCCTTCTGGTTTGCCTGGGGCCTGGCCGACCGCCACTTCGAGGTCGACGCCGACCCGCCCGTCATCACCCGCTTCCCCACCGAGGACGACGGCAGCGGCATGAAGAACAGCCAGCGCGCGCTCGCGATCGGTGCACAGCTTCGCTCCGGCTCCACGATCGCGCTCCCGTCCGACCCCTACACCGACTCTTTCGACGGCAGGACCGTCAACATCCAGAAGTGGGACATCGACGTCCTGAAGTCCAGCGGCAACTTCCAGGCGTTCCACGATCGCTTCGAGCAGCTCATCGCCCTCATGCTGCGCGCCATGATGATCCCGCCGGAGGCGTTCGAGGCGCGCGGCGGGTCGGCTGGATACAACTCCACCAGCCAGCTCCAGGAAGCCTTCGTCATGTCCCAGATCGTGCTCATGCAAGAGCTTGACTGGGACCTCAACCGCTACGTCATCCCGCAGCTCGTGATGGCGAACTTCTCCGATCGCAAGGCCACTGCCCGCAAGGTCACGCGCGGCTTCGACGTCGAGGACATCGAGTTCGCCAAGCTCCTGCTCCAAGGCAAGGCCAACTCAGCCAGCGGTGACCTCCCCATTGACTACGGCGCCCTGCTTGAATCCGTCGGCATCCCGCGTCTGTCGGCTGACGCGCTGGCCGAAGCCAATGCCCGCATCGAGCAGCAGGCCCGCGAGGCGCGCCCCGAGCCCCAGCAGGCCGCCCCAGGCCGCGCAGGCGTCAACGAGAACGGCCTCTACTACGCACCGCGCGACACGATCCATCTCGACACGATCCAGATGGAGGCCGAGAAGGCGTTCTTCAACGAGCTGACCCAGGTCGGCCCGCTCAAGGACCCCGAGATCATGGTCTACGCACGCCAGCTCCGCCAGATCTGGAACGAGGCCCTGAACTTCGACTACAGCGTCGCAGCTACGCTCCTCCAGGACTACGGCGATAACCTCGATCTCGACGAGACCTTCTTCGAGCGCTTCATGCGCCGCGTCAAGAACCGCGCGCAGGACCTCGCCTTCCGATCGCGCCGCGTGCTGGAGCAGATTATGCGACGCGCCTCTAACGTCGAGCTGGAGCGCGCCGGTCTGCGTCAGGACTACTTCTGGGACCCGGTCGGCAACGATGACGCCTCGCGCTACCTCCAGGAGCGCGCCAACATCATGGTCTCCGATATCTCCGAGACCACGCGCGACGAAATCCGCGCCTTCCTGCGCGATCAGGTCGCCAAGGGCACGCCGATCCAAGACCTCCCCGGCCTGCTTCGAGCGCACTTCGACATGGTCAGCCAGTGGCGCGCCGATCGCGTCGTCCGCACAGAGATCGGCAAGGCGTACAACATGGCTACCCTCTTCGCCGCGCAGGACGCAGGGGTCGATCAGGTCCAGGCGATCGACGCGCAGCTCGGGCCCCAGCGCAGCGACCCCGAGTGCATCCGCCGCAACGGGCGCCTCTTCACGGTCAACGAGGCGTTCGCCGAGACGTTGAAGGAGCACCCCTACGGCACGCTCCAGTGGCGCATCCCGCGCAAGCGCATCGCGATCACGAAGCTCTCGCAGCGCGCCAAGACCAAGGCCACCTACGTCGAGCACGATGACCACGTCGAGGTCAAGCTCTCCGACCGCCTCAGCGAGCAGGAGCGCAACATGTACCTCCTGGCGGTCGTCGATCGCATCGAGCTGGACGCCAAGCTCGCCAAGTCCGACGACGAGTTGCGATCGGCTTTCTAAGCTGCTATCATTATAGCTGCGCACTGAACCTCCACACAGTGACATCCCCGCAACATCGGCTTGCTTCTGGTCTGAGAAGCCCCGGTTATGGTCCACTCCATAGCCGGGGCTTCGCCGCTTCATGGGCCGTCGCCTTCTGCTATCATCACAGGCGTAGCTCAGGGACAGGCGCCCGGTGGAGAGCAAATCCCCTCTCGTCCATCACCGTCTCTCCACCGGGCGCACTGACGCGACATGTACACAACCGGGGTTCTTCGCTTCGACTACCAGATCGCCGCTGTCGCACACACGCGCGGCATCGTGCTCAACATCGGCGCTAACGAGGACCCGGCCGGTCTTCGCGCCCGCTTCGGCAGCCGGGTTATCAACTGCGATCTGGAGCTGTGGGACGCGATCATGGAGCGCCCGAACGTCGTCGACCGCGTCTTCGACTGCACCGAGTTCCCTTGGCCCTTCGACGACGACTACGCCGAGCTGGTCGTCCTCGGCGACATCCTGGAGCATTTCCCCTACGACACCATCGTCGCCGTGCTCAGAGAGGCGCGGCGAGTCGGCCGCTCGATCTGCGTCACCGCGCCCCAGGACCCGACCGCCGACCCCGAGCTGTACCGGCCTGGCCGCTACAACCGTCACGTCACCTATGTGACGCACGAGCTGCTCATGCAGGCGTTCGCCGATAGCGGCTGGACGCCCTACCACTCGATCACCGCAGACTGGGGCACGAACCCGCCCATGAAGGGCTTCTGCATGATGGGGCAGCGCGAGCCTGAGTCCGTCGGAAGCGTCATCACGAAGTAGCGGGAGGGAATGGCTGATGGCTGTCGAGGACGAGGGTGCGCAGGATGTGTGCGAGGGCATGAAGGTCTGGACCTGCAAGAGCGCGGAGGCGGTGGAGCGGTCGGGGCTGGGCCTGACGTACCGCACCCTCGTGACCGCTTCGAGCCGGGAGCAGGAGCGATGACGGTGCTCGGCCGCTGCGCCACATGGGGCTGTGGGTTCTCGGCGGTGCGCCGGATCGAGTGGAAGGAGGGCGGCGGGGTCTTCTGCGAGGGGTGCGCGGACGTCCTCGTGCGGGCCGGAGACACCGATGTCACGTTCCGCGAGTCGCTGGACGATGACATCGCTGCTTTGACCGAGGAGCGGGACGAAAAGTCCCCGAGCTGCGTCTCAGAGGAGGATCGATGACCCCGGCGTGGGATTGCTGCTGCGAGGAGTGCGGGCAGACCTGGAGAGACGTCTTCCCCGAGGATGAGGAGGGCGTGATGTGCCCGTTCTGCGACAGCGAGGACATCGACGCCGTGCGAGTCGATGCGGACAACCAAGCACGACAAGGAGGCGTGATGGACGAGGAGCGGAACGATGGCCGTTGAGCGCACCTTCCACTGCGACGGCCCCGACTGCGAACGACACGTCCGCACGCGCCAGGAGTCGCCGCCCTTGTTCCTCACGGTCACCAGGGATGTCGATCCGGACCTGCACTTCTGCGGCTGGGACTGCGTGCTGCGCTACGCCGGCCAGATCGAGCCGGTCATGCCCGAGGAGGTCCACACGGCGCACTTCTACGGCGGGCCGTGGGACGGCGAGGTCAAGGATCTACGGCCGTTCGTGTCGACCGTTCTCGTGCCGCAAGGCACGATGGGCGTCTACCGCCACGCCTACGCGATGGGCTCAAGCAATCCGGCCGAGTGTCGCGATCACGTCTTCCGCTACGCCGGGGAGCGAGAGCGATGAGTGCCCCCAAGAGCGACCACGCCGCGCGGTGCGTGTGCGGGTGCGGCTGCTTGCTTCGCGCGGCCGAGCACTAGACGCCAGTTACTCCGTCGCCTATCATCATAGGTATGACTACGTCGACTGCGGTGGGCCTGCGCAAGTCGTCCTATCGGCAGAAGTGGCGCAAGGGGCTCGCTGATCCCAAGTCCTTTCCGGCCTTCGGCCAGAGAGTCAAGACCGATCACGAGGTCTTGCAGTGGCTCGAAGGCATCATCTGGTCTGGCGGCATCCTCACCCCCTTCGAAAAGCGCATGTACCGCGAGCTGTCGGCCAAGCTCGGTCGGCCGGAGATCGCCACATGACCAAGATCTGCCTCTGTGTCATCGCCGACGACAACGCGGTCAACGACGGTATTGAGCGCATGATTGCGTCGGTCGCCGACCAGATCGACGGCCTCGTTGTCATCTTCACCGGCAAGGACGCAACTGTCGCTAATCGCGTCTCCAGGGTTGTCTACAACTCGGGCGTCGAGCACTGCCACTACTCCTCCAACCCGTGGAATGACAACTTCGCCGAGCAGCGCAACGTCTCGTTCAAGTCTGCGCTCAGGCTCGGGTTCGAGTCCGAGACTGACTGGCTGTTCTGGATGGACTGCGACGACGTCATCGGAGCCGGCACCGATCTGCGCGAGTGCATCCGCTACCTCGTCGAGAAGCGCGCGCACGCCGGGTTCATGCGCTACGACTACACGGTCGACCCGGAGACGCACGAAGCGCTCAACTGGCACTACAAGGAGCGCCTCTTCCGCGCCGACGTCAGCTGGCAGTGGATCTATCCCGTCCACGAGAACTGCGTCGGCCCCATCGCCACGCGCATGGTCCCGATCCCGTTCGGCTACGTCACGCACTTGCGCGGCGAGGTCGCGCCGAAGCGCAGCCGCAACCGCATGATCGCCAGGCAGTGGTACGAGACGTCGCGCGACACGGAGCCGATCGCCATCTATCACCTGGCGAACCAGGTCTACGCCCTAGCCGACGAGATCAAGGTCGCCGACGGGGCCGACATCAGCGATCCGAACGCGCTCGTCAAGGCCAAGACGCTCGGCGCCGCGCTGCGGTACTACCGCGACTACGTCGAGGCCGACCCCGACAACCACAACTTCGTCGCGGTCGCCAACGACCAGATGGCCGACATTCTCAAGCGCCTGGGCAAGTACGACGAGGCCATCGACCTCTACCTCCAAGGCATCAAGCTCGATCTCCGGCGCCCCAGGAGCTACGTCGGCATCGCCGAGTGCCTGCTGCACATGGAGGTCCACGAAGAGGCCATCTCCTGGGCCGAGCTGGCGGTCCAGGTCGGCAAGGCCAACGACCCGAACCAGCTCAACGACATCTCCGCCGCCGTCGACCTGCTCGACTACCAGTACAAGCCCACCGCCATCAAGGCGCACGCGCTCAAAGCGCTCGGGCGCTACCGCGACGCGATCGACGCCTACAGGCACATGCAGAGCCTCCGCGACGATGACTTCGTGCGCGGCCACATCAAGGAGTGCGAGGACGCGATCGACAACGGACTCGAACGCGCCTCCGACATCGATCGCGCACGAGCGCTCCGTATGCGCCATTGGGGCGACAGCGATCACATGAGCATCGCCTTCTACGCGCCGGGTGCTATCGAGAAGTGGGACGGTACGACCATCGCCGGAGGCTCGGGCGGCACCGAGTCAACCCTCTACCAGATCGCCCGCTACTTCCGATCGCGCGGATGGCGCGTCGCGATCTTCGGCAACCCGCCAGAGGACAGCGTCGACGCCGACGGCATCGAGTGGTATCGCGCCTCGCTCTTCCACCCCGACGAGCCCTTCGAGGTGTTCGTTTCGCTGCGCGACATGCAGATCTTCGACGCGCCGATCAGGGCGCGCTCGAAGGTGCTCTGGCTGCACGACGTCACGATCGGCGACCAGCGCTACGGGCCTTACGGTGATCGGGTCGAGCAGATCGACGCCATCGTCTGCCCGAGTCATCAGCACGCCAAGCACACCCAGATGGCGTATGAGATCGGCCTTGCCGACGCCCATTTCCGGGTGATCCCCAACGGCATCGACTGCAAGCGCATCGCCGATCTCAGGACGGACAAGCGCGACCCCAAGCGCTTCGTCTACGCCTCCTCGCCGGATCGCGGACTGGACAACCTGCTCGACCTGTGGCCGGAGATCTACGACGCGATTCCAGGCGCCAAGCTCGACATCTTCTACGGCTGGAACGCGATCGACGCCCTCATCGCGAAGGGAGCACCCTCAGCCCACCTTCTGCGCGCTCACAAGATGCGCATCGAGGGCAAGATCACCGACCTGCGCGAGCGCGGATACGAGGTCAACTGGCGCGGGCGCGTTGACCACGACACGCTCATCAGCGCCTTCTGGCAGTCGGGTCTCATGCTCTATCCGGCGAACTTCGTCGAGACCTTCGGGATCGTGTTTGCTCAGGCAGCAGCGTGCGGAGTGATCACTGTGGCGTCGGAGGCCAGCAACGTCGGCAACGTCGTCGACAGCGCGCTCGCCGTCCCAGGCCCAGCTGACGCAGAGACGTTTGCCCCTCGCTTCGTGACGAAGGTGTGGGAGGCGCACTGCGCCACCACCGACAGCGTTCGCGAGTGGGCCATCAAGGGCGTTCAGAAGTACGACTGGCCGAACGTCTACGACGCCTGGGACGGGCTCGTCAGCTACCTGCGAACCAGCAGAGAGGGTGCCGAGGCGGCCTGATGCGCTCGATCCAAACCATCGACCCTGTCAAGTGGACGGTGCGCTTGGGGCTCTGCGTGGACAACGACTACGCAGACGGCTACCGCTACCGCGTCATCGAGCACGACATCGTCACCGACGAGCGCATCGAGTTCCTGGCCAAGAGCCTCCCGCGCGCCGTCTGGATCGCCGTGCGCGAATGGGTCATCAAGCCGATCGTCAGGAGGACACGTAGCAGCCTATGAAGATCGCCGTCTACTGCGAGGGCGCGACCTGGGGCGAGGTCGACGAGCAAGCCCTCCAACGGGGACTCGGAGGCCGCGAGACCGCGCTCGTCCAACTCGCCATGAACTGGGCCGCGATGGGCCACGACGTCTATGCCTTCGTCCCGCGCAGCGGCACGCGCATCTCGAAGCTCTCAAAGGGCACGGTCACCTGGGCCTCCCACTACCAGGCCGTTGACGCGATCCCGGTTCTGCATCCAGACGTCTTCGTCTCCTGGGAGAACGCCGACATCCTCGCAGCCGTCCGCGAGGCTGGATACGACGGCCTCACCGGCATCGAGATGCAGGTCGCCCACCTGAACACCGACATCGAGGTCTCCAGCGTCGCCGACTACGTCTTCGTCCTGTCCGGGTGGGCGCGCGACTTCTTTGTCAGGCAGCACCCGGACATGCGCGACAAGACGGTCGTCTTCCCCAACGGCGTCGACATCAAGCGCTTCGACATGTCCAAGCACGTTCCGTCGGTCGACGGCCCGGTCAAGTGCATCTACAGCTCCTCGCCGGATCGTGGCCTGCACCACCTGCTCAAGATGTGGCCCGAGATCCGCTACTCCATCAAGGAGCAGCATGGGCGCGACGCAGTGCTCTACGTCTGCTACGGCATCGAGAACTTCGTCGGCAACGCCCGCTGGAGCGCTCGTGAAGACGGCCAGCGCGCGGTTCAGATCCTCACGAGCATCAACCAGGCAGGAGTCGACTACTGCGGCAAGATCGGCCAGCATAAGCTCGCCCAGCTCATGGGCGCGTGCGACCTCATGCTCTACCCCTGCGACACGATGTCGCCGACGGAGACAGGCTGCATCTCCATCGTCGAAGCGCTCGCGTCCTACACGCCCGTCATCACAACAAACTGCGACTGCCTCGGAAGCGAGTTCGGCAACGTCACGTTCCAGGTTGAGCTTCCGTGGAACACCAACGTCGCCGAACGTTTCATCGCCAACGCAACCGATGCGCTCGAACCGGCGCTGTACGTCGAGACCTCGATCAAGGGTCGTCGGTTCGCCGAGCAGCGCGACTGGAAGCTCATCGCAGCTCAGTGGATTGATTTCTTCGAGGTGAATGTATGAGTCTCGTGATTGACGCCCCGTCCTGGCTTGCCATCGTCTTCATCGTCCTGTGGTTCATCGCCACCATGTTCAAGGACGTCGTGAGGTCGGCTATCGCCAAGGACCTCATCAAGACGACGATGGAGGAACTCAAGCAGGCCAACTTCCGATGAGCGACCGCACGCCTCAGCAGAAGGGGCGTGGCTGGGAGCCGGAGTTCGCAAAGTCCATCGGCGCAGCTGTCGTCAAGAACAGTGGCGCCGGGTTCAAGAAGGGCGACGTCATCGGCCCAGAGATCCAGGGTTCGAAGATCATTTGGTCGTTGAAGTGGCGCGGCGACAACAAGTCTGTCCGCGTCGAGGACGCATGGATGGACGAGATGCTCGCAGCCATCAACGCACCAGGAGGCTACGGAGGCGACATGATCCCGGCCATCGCCACCAAGACCCAGGGCTATGAACTGGTCATCATGCGCAAGCAGGACGCGATCGCGCTCATGCATGACGCTGCTGCGCAGTCTCTCGACCCTTCGGGCCGCGCGACCGGTCGGTACGCTTTGCCCCATCATCATAGGCGACTGCCCGAACTCCTTCGAGGCACGCAAGAGGACTGACCTACCACTATGGCAAAGCAACGCTGGCACAAGAACGCCACGCCACACCGCACACTGCGGCTCGCGTCAGACCCGCAGCAGGGTCGTGACGTCCGAGGGGTCCAGCGCGCTATCCAGCGATTCGTCCGCGACCACCCCCGACTCGGGCTCGTCGCGCCGGTCGTTGACGGCGTCTACGGCAAGGAGACCGCGAAGGCGCTCGGTCTCGTGGCCTGGCTCCTTGGCATCACTAACGACCCCGATAAGACCACCTTCTCAGCCTCCAAGCAGGCGCTCGTCCGATCGCCGAAGCTGCGCACGCCAGTCCAGCGTCAGCGCGGCAAGAAGCGCCGCGCCGAGCGCCGCCGTGCGATCAGCAAGGCCGGTCAGCGGCCGAACATCATCCGGCTCGATGCGCCGATGGTGAACCGCTTTGGCGGCATCGGCCCGTTCCTCGGGCTCGTCGGCCACTACACCGCAGGCCCGCGTGACACCAACGACAAGCACGGTCTCGCGCTGTTCAAGCAGTACAACGCGCAGCACCGCAGCCAGGGATGGGGCGCCATTGGTTACCACCTGGGCATCCTTAGCAGCGGAACGCTCGTGCTTCTGCGGCCGACCTCGTGGAAGGGCGCGCACGTCGCCAACCACAACACCGGTCGCATCGGAGTCGTTGTCAATGGCGGCCCCGGCCAGCGCATGACCCGCGAACAGCTCACGACCTGGCGCTGGATCAAGGAGAACGGCCACACGACCGCGATGCCAGCCTCCCATCGCCTTCCGGCCAAGGTCACCAAGGTCTGGGTCCACAAGGACCTGTATCCGACCGCCTGCCCCGGCACCTATGAGAAGGACTACAAGTCATGACCGAATCACAGAGCGCGATTAGGCGCATCCTCAACGAACACCCGGCCGGTGTCACCGCCGCAGCGACCGCGATCTTGATGCTGATCGCGAAGCGGATCGGGGTCAGCCTGAGCGAGGACGAGGCCGTCGCCATCGTCGGTGGCCTCGTCGTCATCGTGTCGGCGTTCACGCCGCGCTTCCGCGTTGGCGGCGTGCCGATTCCGCGCGACCTGCCCGAGGACGATGCCACCGGCCCGGACGACCAGGACATCGTCGACTGACGACCATCGAAGGAGACCAACATGGCGCTCAACAAGAGCGAGCTGATCGGCCGCGTCGCTGAGCGGACGTCCGTAACTAAGGCTGTCGTTGCCAATGTGTTCGATGCGTTCTACGAGGAGGTCATCGAGCAGCTCCTCACGTCTGGAGAGGTTCAGATTCCGAGGATCGGCAAGCTCACGACCACCACGACGCCTCAGCGCATGGCGCGCAATCCGTTGACCGGAGAGCCGGTCGAGGTCCCGGCCAAGCGCAAGGTCAAGTTCAAGCCGTCCGGTCCGTTCGCCAAGGAGGTCGACTACCAGAGATGAGCGCTGACGACCTCGAACGCTTGCGCGCGACCTACATCGAGAAGCTCGACGAGGCGATCGTCATCGGCTTCAAGTTGAAGCGCGCGATGCCTAGTCGTCCGAACTCGATCTCGCTCTCTCACGCGGAGACAGCCAGGATGTGGGCCGAGCGCGACGACAAGGAGCCCTACTAGCTCCCACGCCCAGCCTCGCTCATGAGAGCCGCCGTCACTGGCGGCTCTCTTCGTTCTGCGGGCTCCCACAGGCCCGGGGCCGCCCGGGTGGGTCTGCCCGCGAGGATCGTCTGGGACGACATCGCGGCGCGGCTGGGGCGCTAGGGGTCGATCAGCCGAACGAAGCCGAAGAAGACGGCTATGCCGATGGGGACCGCGAGGTTCGGGTTGATCCCGGCGTCCACCATGCCGCGCATCGCGAAGCCGATGGTGGCGAGACCGACGATGGCGTAGACGATGGTGATGAGACCGGTGCGCATTTGGTGGATGTTCTAGCAGCTTAGAACGGGCGGGGTTCCCTACTTGTCGCGCGATCGTGCGGTGCCCGCGCGTTCATTGTTGACGCCCTCCCCGACCTGAAGGCCGGGGATTCCTCCTGCGCGGCTCATGCCGCGCTCCGGTGGGTTCCTGCTTCACCGGCCTGAGCCACCGCAGCCGGTGGTCTTACCTGGCCTCCACAGGCGTTTAGCCTCTCCGCCCGTCCGGCGGCGAGGATGTTCTTCGCGGCGTTGAGGTCCCGGTCGTGGACGGTGCCGCAGTGCTGGCAGGTCCAGGTGCGGACGTGCAGCGGTTTGGGACCGTCGAGCACGCCGCAGGTAGAGCAGACCTGCGAGGTGGGCTCGAACCGGCCGATCCTGGCGAAGGTCCGGCCGTACCGTGCGGCCTTGTACTCCAGCATCGCCACGAACGTCGACCAGCCTGCGTCGTAAACGCTCTTGGCCAGGCGGGTACGCCCGAGACCGGACACCGCCAGGTCCTCCACGTATACCGCTTGGTTCTCGCGGATGATGCTCGTGGAGAGCTTGTGCGCCCAGTCCCGGCGCGCGTCGGCCACACGGGCGTGCGCCCGTGCGACCTTCAGCTTGGCCTTTTCTCGGTTCTTGGAGCCCTTCGCCTTGCGGGACAGCGCCTTTTGCGCCTTGCGGAGCTTTTTCTCCGCTCGACGTAGGAAGCGCGGGTTGTCGATCTTCCGCCCGTCCGAGAGCACCGCGAAGTGCGTCAGGCCCAGGTCGATCCCAATCTCAGTATCGCCCACAGGAAGCGGCTCGTCCGCTATCTCCACGACGAACGAGGCGAAGTACCGGCCCGACGCCTCCTTGACGATGGTGACGCTGGACGGCTCGGACGGCAGATCCCGGGACCAGCGAACATCGATCTCGCCCACCTTGGCCACGTACAGGCGACCGTTGGGGCGGATCGAGAAGCCATTGCGGGTGAGCCGGATCGCCTGTCGGGAGTCCTTGAGGGACTTGAACCGAGGCGCGGTCATCCTCGGCCCCTTCCGCTTGCCGACAACTGAGGCGAAGAACGCCCGGTACGCCTTGTGCAGGTCGTTCAACGACTGCACCAACACGACACTGGACACCTCGGCCAGCCACGCCCGTTCGGGGGTCTTCTTCGCCTCGGTGAGCACCCGGCGCTGTAGGTCGGCGTCCTTGATGTAGGGCAGGCCGGCCGCGTGGGCCTCCTGTCTGGCGCGCAGCCCGTCGTTGTACACCACCCGCGCACACCCGAACGCCTTCGCCAGCGCGGCACGCTGACCCGGCGTCGGGTAGAGGCGGAAGTTGTACCGGAGCTGCACGCTGATCATTCTAGCATTTGGTCTATGGCTCTAGATGACGGTTACAGGCGTGGCAGGCACTGCGTTTCGGCGCTCCATGTTCATTTGGTCTTCGTGACCAAGTACCGGCGCGGGGTGCTCACCGGAGAGCACCTGGACTTCCTGTACAGGGTGTTCGCCAAGGTATGCGCCGATTTCGAAGCCCACCTTGTCGAGATGAACGGCGAGGACGATCACGTCCACCTGCTGGTGGCGTACCCGCCGAAAGTCGCGGTCTCAGCACTGGTGAACTCGCTAAAGGGCGTGTCGTCCCGGCTTCTGCGCAAGCACTACCAGGTGCGGACGCACCGCAATCACCTGTGGTCGCCGTCCTACTTCGCCGCGTCGTGCGGTGGCGCCCCGTTGGAGATCATCCGGCAGTACGTCGAGCAGCAACGACGACCGGCTTAAAGGCGGCTAACCCCGGCCTGAATGCCGAGGCTTGCGCCGCCGGGCATGGTAAAGAAGCGGCCCGGCGGAGTTGGCGGCTCCCCGGGCCCAGCACCAGGAGGTGGGTTCCTGATGCATGGCAAACCCTATGCGGTTGCGCCTGCTGCTGCACGGGCGCTCGTCCCCACCCGCGAGATCCACGGGAAATGTGACGAGCGCGCCGACAACGTGGTACCCCGTTGCCGACGCGCTCGTGGCGACCCTGACCGGTGCGGCAGTCGAGTCGCGCCCACTACCCGGAGGGGTAGCTGAGTCGGGGAGTCTAGCGCGTGTCGAGCTGGCGTGCACGTCGCTCTCTGAGCCTGGGGAGCGTCTGGCGCACTGCCTTCAATACGCTGGCGCGGTATTTGAGGCCGCTGGACTCTGCGACCAGATCCAGCGGCATACCAGCCTCCAGCCACGTCTCGATCCGCGTGTACAGCAGGAGCTTGGCAGCCTCGGCGCGACTCTCGTAGGAGTCGTAGATGAAGCGCAGAGCTGACAGTTCTTCCGCGCACTTCATCTTGTCCTCCTCGGGGATGTTCCGAGGGCCGCCTCGATGATTGGGGTCGCGGTAGGCGTACTGCGGCTTCGGCTCGCGTTCGATCGCTTCAGCCTCGCGGATCAGCTCATCAAGCTCTTCGTCGCTGAGGAGGCCGTCACTCATGCTCGGGAACGTCGCGTGGACGGTCCTATCAGCCATCGTTGCCCTCCTCGGCCGTCGCGGTCACGAGGGTGCGGAAGCCCTCGTGGCCGTCCAGCTCTAGGCGCTTGGCCAGGTAGTCCACCGGGTGCATACCGGTCGGGTTCTGGGCGTGGTAGCCACGTTCGAGCGCTTCCATCACCACGGCCAACGTCTTGTCAACGACTGCCTCGGCGATGCGCTGGTAGACGTGCGGGTCGTGGGCATCGTGGATCGCGCGCAGGCCGCCATCCGCGAAGTGTTCGAAGGTGCCCCAAGGGCCGGCCGCATACAGCTCTTGCGCGGCGCTGTTGATGAGCGTGTCGCGCGTCATCCGACGTGCTCCCAACAGCCGATGAGGCCATCCATCGACCAGCCGACCTCGTGTGCCGGCCCTTCGGCGTCGACAGACAAACGCCAGCGCTCCGGCTGTCCGTCGCGCGCCGGCGAATGGTCTTCGACGGTGGCGTAGAGGTCGCGGTTGAAGACGTTGCGCAGACGTGATCCCACGGCGATGCTGAGATGGGAAGTATCGCTCATCATGTGCCCTCCTCGGGGGACTGGGATGTGCTGAGAGCGGCGACCTCAGCGATTGGCGTAGGTCGGATGCCCCACTCACGACGCAGACAGAGCGTGTGCTCGTCGCACATGTCCTGAGCCCCGCCGATGCCGTGGTAGACGTGCGTCGCGGGCTCGTCGCAGATGCGGTCGCCGAGCATCATTTGGCACTTCCGATTGGGGAGATGCGGGTTGGAGGTCATCGCGGGTCCGCCTCGCAGGCGCACCACCAGCGCGTCCAGCCGACGATGGTCCGCCACTTGCGCTCCATCAGCCACCGCACGGTCCTGGCGCGCTGCGGGACGACGACGCGGCCGTCGATCGGGGCTTCGCTGCCGCCGTATTCCTCGATGTAGGGCTGACCGTCCCTCACGCCGATGATGTAGGCGATGCCTGGCTCCATCTCCCACGGCGGATTCAGCGGGTAGACGGTGCCCTCGCCGCCCAGACCGCTCGATTCGTTGGAAAGCGGAAAGCTCATCGCCGCTCCCTCCGCGCGCCGTCGTAGATCTCCGGGTAGCCGAGCCCATCAGGCCCCGCGTAGCCGGTCGGGTGCGGGTAGAGCCGCCGCGCCGTGTTCGTCGAGTCGACGACGACCCACATCCGCAGCTTGGCCGGCATCTTCGCCGCGAGCCACAGGCAGAAGCGGTCCACGCGCTTGCCCAGCTCGTAGCGCACGTTGTGCCAGCGCATCCAGTAGCCCATCAGTCATTCCCTCCTGTTGGTTGGTGTCCTTGAAGAGCGGCCATCTCAGGCGACCTCCAGCGTCAGGTGCGCGAGCCGCTGCGCGGCTGCGCACTGGCGGGCGGGCGCCTCGCCGCCCAGCGGCGCGCACCCCGCACAGCACGGCTCGTCGTCGATACCGATCCGTTGCCAGCACGGGAACTCGCAGCCGCTCGTGCACACGCACCCCGGCATCAGCCGATCCCCATCGAGCAGGATCACGCCGCCTCCTCGTCACGGAACAAGAATCCCTCCGGCGGCACTGGGAACTCCACGATCCCCGTCGCCGACTCCCACACCCGGCGCACCTCAGCCTTTGACGCCTCGTCCTCCACGAGGCAGTACACGCCCTTCCGGCGGTCGCCGAGATAGCACCGCAGACAGCCGCTAGGATCGTCCTCGACCCCGACCAGGATCGTGTGCGTGCCAGTGAGCAGGCCGATCATGCTGTCGCGTCCTTGTTCTCGGCCTCATCCGGTACGAGCAGTGCGCTGGCGATCTCGTCGACAGCAGTGGTTCGATTCATTTCTCCCTCTCTTTCGGTGTATCTTGACCTAACTCGGCGGCGATCAGGTGGTGACCTGCGCCGCTTGGGCAAACGGGTTGCTCGCCAGCACTCGCTGACGCTCGGCCTGGAGCTTGGCCTTGCGCTCTTGAAGGACTGCTGGGAGGTCGCGCGAGATGATGGCCGCCTCGCGCTGCGGCTGCCATTTCGTGGCGTAATCGCCGACCAGCCACGAACCGTAGAGGTCGTGGACGGTGTAGGTCTGTTGGTCGCGGTAGCTGAGGACTTCCGCGACGCAGACTTTGCCGTCCATCTTCATGCTCTTGATCTCGAAGTCGAACATCACCGGAACATCGAGTCGAGGATGTCGCCCATGTCCAGCGGCTCGGGCTCGGCGTAGTCGCCGCTGCTCTGGCGACGCTCGGTGATGATGAGCGCCAGCATGTAGGCCACGGCAGCGACGAGCCCGGCGACGATCAGTAGCGACCAGATCTGGCTCATCGCTGTCACGTGAAGTTCGCGATGTACGAGACCATCATCGAGAACGCGATCAGGATGTTGGTCAATCCGCTCTTGAAGACGATCACGCGGCCACGGCCTCGACCGCGACCCGCACGTAGCTCTCGCGCAGCTTCGGATCGGCGCCTTCGATCAGCTGGAACCCGGCCTTCTGGGCGAAGGACTTGATCGAGCGCTTCCGGTGCCGCGCCGTCGCGACGATCTCGTTCCACTCCTTCTCGGTCGGCGCCGAGTCGACGGCCACGGGCACTGTCGGCAGCGGGAACTCGTGGACGTTGTCGGACGGAATGACGTCGCCCGACTTGGTCGTCATCAGGCGCTCGCCCGGGTACTGGCGGCGTGCCTCCTCCCACTTCTCCTTGATCGTCAGGACACCCATCGCGTGACGACGCTCGCGGCGCTGACGCTTGCGCTCCCGCAGCTTGCGGGCAAACTCGATCCGGGCCAGGCGACGCCCGGACTTCTTGCTGGCCTTGTTGCGAGGCATATGTCTCCTTTCGGGTCTTGAGGTCGTCGGCCAGGCGACGGCGTTAGGCCGCTGCCTCGGTGACGAAGTGGTCGAGCAGGAACTCGTCGAGCTGCGAGTCGAACTCGGTCAGGGCTCGACGCGAACGATCAGGTCCTTGTTCAGTTGATGCTGTGGCGATCCTATCATCATAGGGTCCGCCGGTCAAGGAAGACCTGGGCTACTAGTCCAGGGACGACAAAGGCCGGAAGATTGCTCTCCCGGCCTTCGCCATACGTAAGTCATCGTCTCGCCTATTCAGGTGGTAGCTCGACGACTCCTGGTCTCGAACACGCCCGCGAGATCGGGTTCGTTCTCCATGATCAGGCGTGCGTACAGCGAGTGGTAGTTGTTGTTGAGCTTGAACTGCGCGTCGCCGGTCGTGTGCATCATCTCGTCCCATCGCAAGACTTCCCACAGCATCTTGATCCCGATGCGTTTGTGCCCGCGAGCGACGAGCGCTCCGACGAGCCGTCTGTAGACGTGCGGGTTGGAGTAGTGGAACGCTAGGAAGTCGCGCTCGATGCCGGGCGCCAGCTCGACGAACGGATTGTCGGCGAGATCGATCACTGCGAGTCGAGGTAGTGACGGAACGTGTCGCTCATCGACGTACCTTCCGCCAGTCGATGCCCTTGACGTCGCGCGCTAGGTCCTCGATCGCTTCGGACGGCGTGTCGCCGGAGCCAACCACGGCGCGCGGCAGATCGTCGGCCATCAGCATGGCCACCCACTCGCCGTACTCCCCGCCAGGGCCACGCATCAACTCCATGCAAGACGACATGAAGCTGTTTCGGCGCGTTTCAAGGCGGTTGATGGCGCCCGCGATGATCTCCAGATGTTCGTTCATGCGCTCCACAGGTATTCGATGGTTGACTTGCGCAGCTCGCGCACGGTGATGGGCATCTGCTCTCCGCGCACGCCGAAGACCGCAAACTCGTCGACCAGATCATCGTTCAAGGCCAGGAAGATGCGGCGCCGGAAAGTGCCGATGAAGATGGCCCCTTCGGCTGTCGTTACCCGCACCCGATCTCCAGAGATCAGGTCGGCGACTTCGATCGTGGCGCTCACGACTTCAGCATGTCCCTCTCGTCGATGAGGTGTTCGAACTCGTCCTGGTCGAGCGCCCAGACGCCGCCGGTCTGGCAGTCGTAAACCGTCCAGATCGTGCTCTCCGGCTGGTCGTCGCGCGTCATCGCCAGCGCGTAGGCAGCTGCCTCCTCTGGAGTCTTGATCGCCGGCTGCTCGGGGTAGCTGACGACGAACGAGACGAAGAACCGATCGCCGATCTGCGCGTGCGGCGAAAGGCTCGTGACCACGGTGCCGAACGTGCCGTTGGTCGGTGTTGCGATGTCCATGTTCGTAAACTGGTGCTTCACGCGCCCTCCTTCTCTCAGGCCGCCCGAGGCAGGCTCGGACTGTGCTCGCTTTCAATGCGCTCGCGAATGAGCGCGACGACCGCCTCCATCGCTTCCTCTTGGGCGATCTCGTGGTCTTCCGGCTCGACCCAATGGCGCGGAAGCGAGTCGCGGTAGGCGGCCCGGAAGACCTCGCAAGCCTCGGTCGCCAGATCACCCATCGCCGACGTCCGCCTTGGCGAAGTCGATCAGGTCTTGGAGGTCTGCCGCAGCATCCCTGGTGAGCGTCCGCCGGGTGTACTCGCGCAGGAACTCGTTGACGGCGTCGATCGTGTCGAAGACGCCGGTCGGCACGTGCGCGTAGGTCAGGATCTTGATGCGCAGGCGCGTCCCGTCGAGGTCGGCTGTCGCGATCGGCGGGCTGTTGAACCCGGCGCGCAGGTCGTAGCCCTCAGCGCAGGAGCGGTCGTCGTCCCAGTGCTCCTCGCCGAGCGTGATGTGGAACAGCTCGGTTCGAGCGTCCTCCACAGTGAGCGTCCCCTCGCTTACGCGGCGAGCGATCGTGTGCGGGGAGTGCGTCGAGCAGGAGACGTCCTCAACCTTCTTCTCCGCCTGCTCCGGCGTGATCCCGGCGTCGCGCAGAGCGACGACGGCCTGTGGGTCCCACGCCTCGGCGGCGACCCACTTCTCGATCTCGTCCGAGGTGAGCCCGGTGGCAACCCACTCGTCGATGACGGCGTCGGGGTCGTAGGTGCCGACGAGGAAGTCGAAGTCGCGATAGAGGATCTCGCGGATCTCGTCCCGGATGTCCATGTCAGGTGCTCCTGTCCTGGGTGTCGGGTGTAGTTGAGAAGTTGCGGCCATGTTGCTAGCGCTTTCCGCCGCGCTTCTCCGAGAGTGTCCGACCGCTCTTCTTCATCGACACGCGCACGCGGCGCCGGTCGTCGATGCGGTCGAACTCCTCCATCATGCGGTCGATCTCGTCATGCGTGAGCTTCACGTCTCCTTCTCCTCGCTGTGGTTGGGTCTACGTCGGGATCATGGGTGCGACAGGCCGGTCGAGAAGAACCGGCTCATTGCGACCTACGATCTCGTTCTGCGTGATGAGCGCTTTGTAGGGCAGACTGTACCTGTGATGTTAGATGCTGTCAACCCCTAGGACTCGTCGCCCTCTTGCATGGGGCGGCAGGGATTGAAACCGCCCTTTCGGCGTCAGTCCTCTACCAGGTCGACGTGTTCGTCAGCAGGGGCGGCCGTGATTCCGTGTCCCTGGACGCGCCCGCCGAATAGGCAGGCGCGTTTCGCCTAGGGGTTAGCCCAGCGGAGGTCGGTCCGGCGGAGGTTGGCCTCGTCGAGGCTGGCCCCGCTGAGGGTGGCCCCGCTGAGGCTGGCCTCTTCGAGGTCGGCCTCGTCGAGGTTGGCCCCGCCGAGGTTGGCCCCGGATAGGCCGGCCCCCGGAGGTCGATTCCGCAGAGGTTCAGCGGCTCGTCAGGCGCGCGGTGGTCGAGCAGCGTCGCGAACGAGATCACGTCCGCGACGTACATCCTCCGAGCGCGCAGCTTCCTATCGTCGCGGCCAAGGACGTCATCGGCGCGCCAGCCGACGAGTAGGACCGTATGCGCAGGGATGCCGTCGCTGGCGATGCCCTCCCACGTCAGGCCGGCACTGAACGGCCCGGACGCTTCCGCCCACTGGCCGGGGAACTGCCAGCGGTAGCCGTGCGACGACGTGAAGTCGGGACGCACAGCGCGCAGTCCGTATGACAGGCCGTCCGGCATGGTCATGCCGCGCGAGGCAGCGATGCGCAGGGCCGCCGGCAGCAGTGAGATTTCGGTCATGGTCTAGTCAGTCCTCGTCGTTCCTGAGCTGCTGAAGTGCCTTGTTCGCAGATTCGTAGTCCGGGTGAGCGGACACGAATCCTTCCGCGTCGTGGATTTCGATTGGCCCGCCATCGGCCAACTCGGCGCCGGCAATGACCCGCGTGTCCACGATTTCGTACTCGCCGTTGGGATAGTCCTCCACCAGGTCGATGTCGTCGGTGTCATCAGTCGCCACATGCAAGCTGTGCGGCCCGTCGCCGTACTTGTCGTCGATACTGTCCGTCCTGCTGTACGCGATCGACAGCGCCTCTTCCGGGCTCTTGGCGAGCACATGAAGTTCCATTGGGATCGAGTAGATGGGCATATTCCCTCCTTTAGATCGAAATCGTCACGATGTCTCGCGCCGCCATCTCCTCGCGCTTACGCATCTCGGCGAGCCGCGCCGCGCACGTTCGCCTCGACCTCGACGTTCTCGACTCTCGGTCCGTCGTAGCCGCCCCAGGCGTCGGGACCGAAGTCCTCGATGAGCTGGTGACGCATCGAGTCCGCGATCTCGCTCAGCGCCTTAGCGCGCTGTTCGTCCGTGGGGTTACCAATCCAGTCGAACGTGATGGCGATGTTGCCCATCATTCCTCCTCCTCTTCATCCTCTTTGTAGATGCGTGCAACGTCTCGTAGATCCTCCTCCAAGACGTGCCCGAATATCGATACGAACTCCATCAAACCGTCACGATGTCTCGCGCCGCCATCTCCTGGCGCTCGCGCATCTCGTTCAGTCGCGCTCGGATCGCCAGCTCGATGGACTCGAAGCACTCGCTCAGGCAGTCGTCGTAGGAGCCGATGAACCCGCCACAGGAGTCGAAGTAGCCGGTCTCGCTGTCGGACACGCAGTAGCCCCAGACGTCGCCTTCCAGCCAAGCGGCGTAGCGCCTGACCTCGCATCGCAGCGCGTCGATGATTTGCTCGTCGGTCGCGTCCTTGCCGATGCACTCCTTCACGCGCTCGGGCGTGTCGAAGATGAAGCCGACCATCGATGTGTCCCAGCCGGCGTCGTCACCGACGAAGCGCCTGCGGGGGTCGAAGTCGGCCGGCTTGATCTTCCGGCCGATCGGATCACCGCAGCGCATCGTGATCCCGCTGTGCTCGTAGACGAACAGCGGCAGGATTATCCGCGCGCCGTGCTCGCGGCGCAGCCACTCGATCGGATCGGCGCTGACGAGACTAAGCCCATCGCACTTCGGGCACTCGGGGTCGATCTCGCCGTTGCCGTTGCACTCGGGGCAGGCGATCAAACGACCACGTGGGTCGGGCGCGTCATCGTCGCCCATTCGGTAGCCCGGATAGTCCACATGCATCGTGCCGACGTTGGCCTCGCTCTTGCGCGGGTCGCACCAGCTCGCGTCCTCGTCGGCATCGACCGACGCCTCGATGCCCTCGAACACCGGTTCGTCGTCGAGCATCAGGGTGAAGCGCGTGCGCGCGAGCGCACCGTCGTAATCGTCGGCCACGTTGTATGTCGTGTCGTCGATCGTGATCGTGCGGTTGTTGACGTCGTAGCTCATGGTTAGATCTCCGTGTTCAGGCGCGGGCAGGCGTCGGCCAGCGCGTCGTAGAGCGCATCGGCGATGTCCGGCCCCTCGACCTCGGGGTACTTGCTGAGCGCCCACGTGCGCAGGTCCTCGAAGACCTCGCGCGCCTCCTCCGGGGTCGAAATGTCGTCGTCGAGCATCGACCGGAAGGTGTCGAGTGCGGTCGCATAGATGTCTTCGTGCTTGGTATAGGAATGCATAAGGGCAGGCACCTCCTATGGAGTCGGGTTGCGTCCGGCGATGAGCAGGAACACGAACCACGCGGCGAGCAGCAGCTCACACATCGAACTGCGTCAACGGGCCGCCCCGTCTAGGTACGCCCCGTCCAGGTTCGCCCTGTTTAGGTCCGCCCCGTCTAGGTTCGCCTCGCGCAGGTCCGCCCAGCCCAGGTCCGCCCCGCTCAGGCCCGCCCCCGCCGAGGCGGCCTCGACGACCGCTTCGCGTACATCCTGCGCACCCTCGGCTCGGTAGAGCACTAGGGTCTTGTCCCAGCGGGACACGATCTCGACAGCCATCAGTCATTCCCTCCTGTCAACGGTACGCCCCGTCCAGGTTCACACCGTCCAGGTTCGCCCCGCGCAGGTCCGCTCCGTGCAGGTCTGCCCTGCCCAGGTCCGCCCCGTCCAGGTTCGCCCCGCGCAGGTCCGCTCCGTGCAGGTACGCTCCGCGCAGGTTCGCCCCGTCCAGGTCCGCCTCACGCAGGTTCGCCCCGCCTAGGTACGCCCCGTCCAGGTCCGCCCCGTCCAGGTCCGCCCTGCGCAGGTCCGCCTCGTCCAGGTACGCCTTACGCAGGTTCGCCTCACGCAGATACGCATCGCGCAGGTCCGTCCCGCACAGGTCCGCCCCGTTCAGGTCCGCCCTGTACAGGTACGCCCCGTGCAGGTGCGCCCAGCCCAGGTACGCCCCGCGCAGGTCCGCCTCGCTCAGATACGCATCGCGCAGGTGCGCCCCGCGCAGGTCCGCCCTGCACAGATACGCATCGCGCAGGTCCGCCCCGTGCAGATACGCATCGCGCAGGTCCGCCCAGCCCAGGTCCACACCGCGCAGGTCCGCCCCGACCATGTACGACGCACCCGCCTTTGCGGCCTCGACGACCGCCGCGCGCACATCCTGCGCATCCTCGGCCCGGTAGAGCACCCTGGTCTCGTCCCAGCGGGACACAATCTCGACAGCCATCAGACATTTCCTCCTGTTTCGTTGTCCTCGTTGGATTCTTCTTTAGGCGTCGAAGTTGGTCATGCGATCTCCCCGGTCTTGATGTTGATTCGCTTGGAGTGGTCGAGCGGCCACAGCTCGCCGCCCTTTCCGCGCAGCCCGAGTTGCTTGTGACGATGGAAGGCGTTCCAGAATCCATCGGGGAGGACGGCGCTCAGCCTGTAGGTGGTAGTCAGGGTGTTGAAGCCGCCGTTGTCGACGCTGAACGTGTCGTCCAGGTAGTAGCGGATGATCTCGGTCTCGTAGAGGACGACTGCGTAGTAGTCGATCGGATTGAGGCGCAGGACCATCTGCGGCCCGAGCGCCCAGTCAGTGTGGATCGACGAGGCGTCGATCGGCTTGTGCCCGCACGCGAACCTAACGCAGTCGTCATACGAGTGGATTTCGCCCTTGAGCTTGAATCTCCAGGCAGCGATGCCGGCGTTGTCGTGAGTTGGCATATTCTTCTTAGGCGTCGAAGCGGTTCAGGTGATTGGCGATGTGAGCGACACGGTCGCGCATGATCTCGGTGGATCGGAGGCACGCGGCGATGATCGCCTTGTCGCTGTCGCTGGTTCCGCGCCCGGACATCATCGGCAGGTTGCAGAAGACGAACGGCGGCAGGTAGCCCAGCCGCATGTACGCCTCGCAGATCTCCCAGCTCAGGTCCATGCCCCCGCCGGTGAGCGCGAGCGAGCAGGACACCGCGTCTTCGAGGTCGCGCACAATGCACAGCGGGAGGTCATGGATCAGGTCTGCGTCTTCCTCGCCATAGTGCCCGGCGGGCAGCGGGTAGGAGAAGTTCATCATCGGCCCATCGGTGCTGCCATCGAGCGGGTCGATCTCGCCGCCGAAGTGCTCGCAGTCCGGGTTCACGCACCGCCATGCCGGGTAGTCGTCCAAGCCCTGAGCGCTCACGCCGGACAGCTCAACGAGGTGGTCGAGGCTGTCGGTCCAGCGTGCTGAGTCGCCGCACTCCTGGCAGGTCGGCGCCTCGATGTAGTCCCAGGTCTCGGTGTAGCCGTGCGACCAGTCGCGATCGCGCGGCATGACGTCGATGGTCTCGGCGCTGAGGGTGTCGATGGTGATGCTGGCGGTGTCGGTCACGATGCTCATGCGTCGTCTCCTGTGTCGGGGTTTTCTTTCAGACGAGCTTTTCGACGAAGTCGATATCGAAGGTCTGATCCATGCCGTCGATCGAGGACTTCGCCTCCGGCCCGTGTTCGATGTGGTATTCGCCCTCGTACACCAGCTCCAACGCGCGCTCGCGCGCTTCTTCCTCGTTGCCGGCCTGGACCTCGACAGAGAGCGAGTAGTGGACCCACATTGGCTCGACGTTCTTGATCCACACCTTGTAGGTGCTCGGGTTGTTGATGTTGGCGGTGTTGGTCATGATGGCCATATGCTCTCCTTAGATCGTCACTCTGCTCGCGGGGCGCTCAGACCTGCTCGTCCAGGATCGCGTTGCCCAGGAGCGCGTTGTCCAGGCGCGCCCCGGTCAGGCGCGCCCCGCGCAGGTCCGCCCCGAGCAGGCGCGCCTCGCGCAGGTCTGCGCTGGGCAGCTGCGCCCCGGCCAGGTCCGCCTTGCTCAGGTCTGCCTCGCGCAGGCGCGCCCCGCGCAGGCCCGCCCAGTGCAGGCGCGCCTCGGTCAGGTCCGCCTTGCTCAGGTCCGCCCCGGTCAGGATCGCCTCGCTCAGCTGCGCGCCGCGCAGGTTTGCGCTGCGCAGGTCCGCCTCGTGCAGGCGCGCCCAGTGCAGATTCGCGCCGGCCAGGTCCGCGCCGGCCAGGTCCACCCCGCGCAGGTCTGCGCTGGGCAGCTGCGCCCCGGCCAGGTCCGCGCCGCGCAGGCTCGCTCCGGCTCTCGCAGCCTTCTCCACGGCGTCGCACAGGTCCCGCGCCTCGCAACGGAAGAGCACTCGCCCGTCCCGGCGGGACACAATCTCGATGATTTCGGTGGTTGCCATCCTCTCATTCCTCCAGCAGTGGGTTTGGCACTTCACGCCCGCGCCAGCGCCGAGCGCAGCAGCCGACGGATCGCCGCCGCGCGGGTCTCCCTCGCGCGCTCGGCCTCCGCGTCCACGGCGGCCAGCAGGTCCTCCTCAAGCCGCACGGTGATGGCCGGGCCGATCTCCGGGCGGCCGGGGCGGCCGCGCCAGCGCACCTTTGGGATGCTGTCATCGTCGGCGTCCCGGGCCAGGGCGGCGCCCCATGCGTCCTCGGGGACGGCCCGATCGCAGTCGTTCATCTCGTCGCAGGCCCACACCTCGACTTCGAACTTGTCGGCGTCGTCGGGAACGTCGGTGATGAAGAAGTTCGCGCGCAGCCGGATGAGCCCGTTGTGGTCCTCGGGATACGCGATTGCCCACGTTGCCATGTGTGCCCTCCTTTGGGGTTGGGTTGGATTTCCGATGGCGAAAACATATCCGCCATCGGAAACCATGTCAAGTGTCGATTTCCTCCGGCTCGGAGTCCGTCTCGACGGTGGCTCAGTCGCCTTGCGCTTCGGCCTACCACCTGGTCCGTAGGCGCGGGTTCGCTGCCCAGTGTCGGGGTCCACGTCGTAGACCTTCGTGCGCGGCGTGGTTCGCCAGTGCCCAGGGGAGGGGAGGCGCGCCGGAAGTTCAGACCGCCCCGCCCAGGATCGCGCCGCGCAGGTCCGCCCCGGTCAGGCGCGCGTCGCCCAGGTACGCACCGTCCAGGTCCGCCCAGCGCAGGTCCGCGTTGCTCAGGTTCGCCCTGGTCAGGTCCGCATCGCGCAGGTACGCCCAGCGCAGGTCTGCGTTGCTCAGGGTCGCCCAGCTCAGGTCCGCGTCGCTCAGGCCCGCATAGGTCAAGTCTGCGCCGGTCAAGTCTGCGCCGCTCAAGTCTGCGCCGCTCAGAGCCGCGCCGCGCAGGTGCGCCTTGCGCAGGGCAGCGTCGCTGAGGTCCGCGCCGTCCAGGTACGCGCTGGTCAGGTCCGCGTCGCTCAGGTCCGCATAGGTCAGGCTCGCCCAGCGCAGGTCCGCGTTGTGCAGGCGCGCCTGGACCAGGTCCGCAGTGTCCAGGTCTGCCCTGCTCAGGTCGGCCTCGGTCAGGTCGGCCTCGTCCAGGTCGGCCTCACGCAGGTCTGCGCCGGCCAGGGCCGCCCCGGTCAAATCCGCCCCGGTCAGGTCTGCATGGCGCAGGCGCGCGTCGCGCAGGTCCGTATCGCTCAGGTCCGCGCCGGCCAGGTTCGCCCCGGTCAGGTCGATTCCGACCCGCACCGCCTCTTGCACGGCCTCGCGCAGGTCCTTGTCCTCGGAGCGGAAGATCACGCGCCCGTCCCAGCGGGACACGATTTCGATGGTGTTGGTGATCATCTCGTTCTCTGTGATGATGGCTGTGGCTTGGGAGTCACAGCACAGTTGTCGCTGTGTGTCAAGACCGGCTCTTCGCCCAGGTGTCGCGCCGCACGCCGATCCCGTCCTCGACGCGGCGGATGACCTCCCGCATGACGCGGGTGACCTGGGCGCTCGTCATGGCATCCAGCTCGCGCCAGTACGGGCTATCAGAACATCCCATTGAGTCTGCGAGCAGGCGCGCGACGATCGAGCCGCGAACGGCGTGCGGGTCTATGTCGTTCAGCTTCGCGTGACGACGGACGGCGGCCTCCAGGCGGGCTGAGTAGGTGACGATGATGCGCTGGCGTGTGGTCATGAGTCGAGCAGTCTCCGGGCGTAGGGGAGCGCGCGCCGAGCATCGCGGGCGAACGGTCGCTTGTCGATACTCCGCCAGTCGCCGCGCGGCCTGTACTGCCCCGCACGCACGTACCCGCCCCCGACCGAGAAGACGAAGCGCTCGTCAAGCGGAGTGATCTTGCGACCGGGGTTCGCGCGCTCCAACTGCGCGTGTTCGAGGGCCAGTTGGAGCACGAAGGTGCGGCGGTCCATCGGTGTCAGTGCCATGCGCTCAGACGATCTCGTACTTGCGCTCGATCTCGGCCCAGCACGCCTCCGCGATGGCGTCTTCGGCCAGAGCCTGCTGCTCGGCGTCCTCGGCGTCCAGGTAGGCGCGGTCGCTCGCGAGGCGACGGATGACCATGCGGTCGCACATTGCCTCAGCCTGATTCTCGGTGATCGTGGGTCGGGCGGGCACTTCGGGATCGTGGTAGATCATGGAGTCCATCCTGATCGGCTCTGGCTCATCAGCGGCCGGGAGAGCCCGTTCCCCGGCCGGACGCGGGGGCGCGTGGCCCCCGCGTTTCGCCTTCAGTCGCCCTGGAGGATCGCGAGCGCCTGGTCAATGCTCAGGTCCCCGTTGGAGACCTTGTAGGCGACCGTGGCCTCGTAGTCGCCGTGCCCGGCCTCGGTGCGGGTGGCGGCCTGCTCCGGGGTGACCCCGGCGGCGCGCAGTGCGACGACGGCCTCCGGCTCGAACGCGCCGGCCTCAACCCACTGCCCGACCTCGCCCGGGGTCATGCCCGTGGCCTCCCATAGGCCGATGACGTGCTCGCGGACGTCAGGGTTGCCGATGCTCCGGTCGGGGTTGCGGTCCAGAATCTCGGCGATCTGCTCACGGGTGGTCATGGGGTTTCTCCTTTCGGTTGGGGTCGGCTCGTCAGGTGAGGGCGTCGCTCAGGCCGCCTCGATCAGGGTCACGTCGTCCAGGATCGCCCCGCGCAGGTCCGCGCCGTCAAGCTCGGACTCGGGCAGGATCGCCCGGCGCAGGTTCGCGCCGACCAGCACCGCCCCGTACAGGCACGTCCAGCGCAGGTTCGCGCCGACCAGCACCGCCCCGTGCAGGTTCGCGCCGGTCAGGTTCGCGCCGGTCAGGTTCGCGCCGGTCAGGTCGGCCTCGCGAGCGTCCGCGCCGCCCAGGTCCACGCCGGTCAGGCTCGCGCCGGTCAGGAATGCGCCGCCCAGGTCGGCCTTGCTCAGGTCCGCCTCGTCCAGGTCCGACTCGTCCAGGTACGCCTCGCTCAGGTCCGCCTCGCGCAGGTCCGCGCGGGCCAGGTCCGTGCCGACCAGCATCGCCCCGTGCAGGCACGTCCAGCGCAGGTCCGCCTCGCGAGCGACCGAGCCGCGCAGGTCCGCCCAGCGCAGGTCGGTGCAGCGCAGGTCGGTGCCGCGCAGGTCGGCCTCGCGCAGGTCCGCGCCGGTCAGGCTCACCCTGGCCATGCGCGCCTCGCGCAGGTCCACGCCGGTCAGGGACGAGGCGCTCAGGTCCGCGCCGCTCAGGTCCGCGAAGAGCAGGGCCGCCCCGTCCAGGCGCGCCCGGTTCAGCACCGCCCAGCGCAGGATCGCGCCGCCCAGGACCGCCTCACGCAGGTCAGCCCTGCGCACGTGCGCCTCGTCCAGGCGCGCCCGGTGGAGGACCGCCCGGTGCAGGTTCGCGCCGGCCAGGTCGGCCTTGCGCAGGTCCGCGCCGCTCAGGTCCGCCCCGGCCAGGTCCGCCCCGCGCAGGTCCGCGCGGGCCAGGCTCACGCCGGCCCGCACCGCCGCCTGCACGGCCTCGCGCAGGTCATGCGCGCCCTCAGCGCGGTGGATCACGTGCCCGTCCTGATGGTCCTTGATCTCGACGGCGGCGGCGGTGGTGTTGGTGACCATCCTCTCATTCCTCCAGCTTTGGGTTGGATTGCCGATGGCGGAAACATATCCGCCATCGGAAACCATGTCAAGCAAGTTCCCTCAGGATTAGGACTCGGGCAGGTGCGCGCAGCAAGGGAAGAAGTGAAAGTCGAACAGGTACTCGCCGGACTCGCAGTAGAAGTCCTCGGGCGGGTAGACCGCATCGCAGATGTAGGCGCGCGACTCGGCGTCCATCGTCCAGCCGTCCTTATACGCGGGGTCGCGCCGCGCCATCTTGGCGATATCGGCACACCCGGCGGCGTGAACGTGGAACGTCCCCTTGGACTGGTCGCGCAGGTTCGGCCCGATGATCGTCACAAGCATTGTCAGATCTCCGTGTCGGGGTTCAGGAGTTACAGAACAGGCAGTTGCAGTTATGGGCGACGTGCACGCAGTCGTCGTTGTGCGGGTTGCAGGGACGGCCGTTGTCCGCTTCGCATACGCGCTCGCCGGGGTAGCCGTGGACCATCGACGTGTCGCCGGAACACTCCATCGGCTCGCTCCCATCGGCGGCTAGGTACTCACCGCGGGTCGGGTCATCCGCGTGCGCGAGAAGCTGGTACATCGCGCCGCAGCGGATGCAGCGCTCGTATGTTGCCTCGTCGTCTTCCATGCCGCCGTCCTCGGGCATGAAGTGATGACCGTGCGCAGACCATACGGACGTGACCTGCGAAGTGTCGAGGATGTATTGCATCACTGATCCTCCGATTTGTGTCAGCAGTCCGGCGTCAGCCGCTGGGGCTCAAACCGCATCCCGCTCAGTTGCAGCTCGCGGGCCGTCCGCGTGGAAACGCGCATGACCGAGGCGCCATCCGCGTTCCAGGCGACGACCACGTACATGTCGGTCGCGGGATCGGACGCCGCGTTGAAGTCGGCGTTCATTGCGATGTATTGGCCGTAGGGCTTGCCCTCGGTGCGGATCTCGCGCACGCTGCAAGGCAGCATGGATCTCTCTCCTTATCCGTTGCGGATCTTAGAGGCCGGCGGTCTCGTCGTCGATTTGGACGATGCTCAGATGCTCGACCTCGGGGAACTGCTTTGCGACTGCGTGGAGCCGCTGGCACACGACCGTCATAGGGTCGTCGTCGCGCCATGCGCGATCGGTGAAGCTCACGCCGTGCCCGGCCGCTTCGAGGTAGAACGTGTGCCCGATGTACTCCTCGGGTTCTCCGCCTTCGGGATCGCCGTAGGCGTCCATGAACGCTTGCACGTCGGCGTCGTCGGCCGCAGCAAGGAACCGCTCGCACAGGTCGCGCGCCTTCGCTCGCAGCTCGTCGGTCGGCGTGAGATGTTGGAGCCCGCCCGACTCGTCACGCGGCCCGTCCATCGACAGACGCCAGCAATCGCGGTTGATGAGCCCGGTCCCGTCGTCGTGTGACCACCACCCGGACGGTTGCAGCGTGATCGATCGCCCGCAATCTGGGCAGGTCGGCAGCGGTTGACAATCCGCCCACAGCGCGGCAGTGATGAAACCGCTAGTCATTGCGTCGATGTTCATGCGTTGTTCCCCTTGAACTGGCCTCTCAGGAGTCGATCAGCTTTTCGAGGCACTTCCCGCAGTACTCGTCGCCTTCGACTTCTGAGGCGAGGATGGCCTTCGGGAAGTCATTGGAGTCGTAGCTGCTTTCATCGTCGCGATCGATGCCGCGCCGCCGAGCTTCGTCGTCGAGGATCGTTTCTGCGCCGTCAAAGATGCTTGGCGCGTCCTCGTCCTCGCGCTCGAACATCGCTGCGATGCAATCCTCGCAATAGATATCGGCGTTGTAGACGTAGCCGACAATGTCCCATAGATTCATTGTGTTGCCTCGCTCGTGTCCGAAGTCGCCATCGTTCCAATCCCAGGCGTAGGTGCTAGATGCTCGCGCGGCGCCATACAGAACCGGCCAAGTCGCGGGAGGCTTCGGACGAATGGCTAGGCGGGACGCGAGCGGAGCGAGGCGCAATGTCCATCCCTAAAGGGAGGCCCGCGCCGCGCGCATCCCGCCTAGCCATTCGAGCTAACCGAGAAGCCAAGCCGTCGGATCGCATGATTCAGCGAGAAGCTGGCGAGCCGAATGCTGGCCGGTTTTGTATGGAGCCGCGCGCCCTGACTGGACTATCGCGTGCTTGTAAGGGTTGCTCCCGATCGGCCTTCTGTTCGGCCGATGAAGAGGCTTGACTGACTTTCTGACCTACAGTCTAGCAGACCTCGACCTCAATGTCAAGACCTAGACTGTCAGGTCATGGCG
>Ga0207747_1000158_pt1 | contig 83873 bp, 69 predicted proteins | sample HigsolmetaGSP11D_FD_184839 | JGI IMG/M metagenome (GOLD analysis project Ga0207747, IMG submission 184839) | High solid enriched microbial communities from the Joint BioEnergy Institute, USA - SP1-1-D (SPAdes) | ecosystem: Engineered > Bioreactor > SSF (Solid state fermentation) > Aerobic >...
CGTGAGGAACTCGAGGAGCTGAGCTGGCGCCTGCCGGAGATGAAGGTGGAGCGGGGCCAGGTCATCTACGCTCCCGGCCAGCCGAACCGGGCTCTCTTCGTGCTCAGGGAGGGACGGGTCAGGATCTACAGGACCTTCCAGGGAAAGGAGCTGACGCTCGCCGTGGTTCGTCCCGGTACGATGTTCGGCGAGATGGACTTCGCCGGGAGGCGGTCTCATCGCGCCTGCGCCCAGGCGCTGGAGCCCTCCGAGCTGTTGCTCGTACGACATGCGGACCTGCGGCGTCTGATCTCCAGGCACCCGGAGGTCGGCATGAGGCTCATCGAGATGCTCGACGAAAGGCTGCGCCGCCAGGAGGAGAGGATGACGGAGATAGCCTTCAAGGAAGCCCCTGCCCGCGTCGCCAGCCTGCTGCTTCACCTGGCCGAGGAAGAAGGGTTGGTGACGGGCGACGGCGCCATAAAGATCCCCACCTGCTACACCCGCCGTCAGCTCGCCTCCATGATAGGGACCAACCGGGAGACCGTCTCCAGGGCGCTCGGGCAGCTGCAGCGGATGGGCGCCATAGACATCAAAGACCGCAGGGTCTACATAAAGGATCCTCATCTCCTGCGCGAGATCTCCGGCACGGACTTCTCCCTGCGCCCTTCGTGAGGTGTGTCCGGGATCACCGCTTCGAGGCGCGAGCATGTCGCACGGGCCACTGAACCTTCTGCACGGAGGCAGGAATATTGGCTGACGTGGTCCCCGCTCCCGGAAGGCGGGGCAGGGAGAGGCGTCACCTCTTCCCCCTCCCGGGTGGCGCCTCTCCTCCTTTCCCCTTCGGTTTTGTGGGAGGGAACGGGAGAAAGGAGCAGAGAGACCCTTGCCGGCGGAGAGCGAAGGACGCCCGCTCCTCCAGGAAGGGCGGAAGCGAAGCGGTGGACGAAGTCCCGTGCCGGTACGAAGGTTGTGGATTCTGGAAGGCGCAGAAGGCGGGGTGCTCACCATCCTATACCGCGATGCCGGTGAAATCCTGCCCGTCTTCAGCCTGGAGGAGGCGGCCGAGGACTTCAGGTGCCTGCTCGGGGCGTTCGGGGGAGGGGTGCGCAAGAGGGAGATCTCGACCACCGAACTCTCCTCCCTGCTCGAAGGAGGGCCGCTCTCGGGCGTGCGCAGGGTGATCCTGGACCCACCGCCCGGCATGGACGCGGACGAGATGATCGTTCTCATCAGCCTTGAGCGGGAGCGGTTCGTGAGGCTCCTCGCGGACGAGGAGAGATCCGGCTACGGCTCTCCGCCGTAGCCGCCGGTGCGGTTGCGGAGCCTCTGGCGATACCCGTAGGTCGCCCGGAGCACCGTCTCCTCGTCCTCCAGTCCGACCCCCAGGGCCCCGGCTATGGTGGCCAGCGAGGTGGCCATCCAGGCCAGCGTCGCGTAATCGGCGGGGCCGACCGGCTCGCCGACCATCGAGCGGAAGTAGCCCTCCGGGACGAAGACCCACGCCGCCAGGAACACCAGCACGAAGAGCACGGTATAGGAGAACAGCACCGCGATCGCGATCGTCAGCACGGTCACCCCGTTGTAGAGCAGGCTCCAGTGACGATCCTCCCGGCTGCTCGGACGCTCCCAGAGATGATGCGCCGCGATTATCCAGACGACCATCGCACAGATCGCCACGACCATCAGCCCCAGCAGCCGCACCCAGCCGAGATGGTGAGCGAAGCTCCATATGGTGGGCAGTACCAGCACGTAGGCGCTCGTCGCGAAGGCCGCGGCGAGCGAGCGGTGAAAGCTGGGGAAGAGCTTCCAGGGTCTGTTGGCCAGAATCATGCCTGCCCACAGCCTGAGGTGGCCGCGCATCCTTGGAGCCACGAACCTGGTGTCGACGCCCAGTCGATGCATATCCTCGTCTGGAGGATGCAGGCGGTGGAAGGGAGCCAGGAGCTCCGCCAGGCGGCGTCTGACCAGGTGCCGGGGCCTCGGCCCCGGCAGATCTTCCTCCCGTCGGGTTTCGGCGGTTTTGCCATCCAGCGCCGGGTAGAGCTCGTGTACGAGCTGCACGACTGCCTCCCGGGCCCGCGGGTGCAGCCGCGTCGCCCCCAGGACCGGGAGGGAGAGCCCCGCGACCCTCCGCGAGAGGCTCGCATCGGCCACCACGAGATGCCCTCCCCGGTAGAGTGGGAGGTCGGTCAGGCAGATGGCGACGTCCCAGCCCTCGCGCAGCGCCCACTGGTGGCAGGCGTCGAGCAGCTCCGGCGCATCACGATCGCTTCCGGTCAAGGGGTCGACGACGAGCGAGATCTTCCAGTGGACGGCATCGTCGACCATCCTCCCGAGCAGCGAGGGCAGCTCCCGCGCGAGCCGGTGCCCGATCTTCTCCGGTATGTCCGGGGCGCAGACCAGCCCGAGGTCCACGACGCGCACCGGTGCCGCCGTATCCCGCGCTCCTACCGTTCGGCCGTGAACTTCTCCGCTCACACGCACCTCTTTTCCCGAGACGGGTCGTGGGATAACCCGGCGTCTGCTCTTCTAAGAGCCTTTCACACCGCGGAAACCGAGCCGGTACGAGATCTCCCCGGCTCTTTTCGCCGCCTCCCGTCCCAGCTCCGGGAGGGACTCCGGTGGCAGCCTGAACGAAGGTCCTGAGATGCTCATCGCTGCGATCCCGCCGCTCGCCGAGCAGATGGGTACGCCCACGGCGTTGAGACCCACCTCGAGCTCCTCGACCGTGTAGGCGTATCCGCGGGAGCGTACCTCCTCGAGCTGCTCCCTCAGCTTCTCGGGGTCCACGATGGTGTTCTCGGTGAAGCGTTTCAGGGGGCGTGAGAGGATGCGCTCCCGGCGTTCCTCCGGCATGTGGTAGAGGAGTACCTTGCCGTCGGCGGTGGCGTGCAGCGGCGTGTGCCTGCCGGACCAGTCCACGCTCAGGACCGAAGAAGATGGGATGGATTGGTGGATCACCACGGCTTCGTCTCTCTCCAGCACGGAGATCGTTACCGTCGCCCCGGACTCTTCAGCGAGCTCCCTGCAGAGCGGTTTCGCGTGTCGCACCACGTCCAGGTCGGCCGTGACCGCGCTCGCCAGCAGAACGAGCCCGAAGCCCAGCCGGTACTTCTCGGTCGAGGCGTCCTGCTCGACGAGCCCCCGGTTGCGCAGCGTGGTGAGCAGCCGGTAGGCCGTGGATTTGTGGATGCCAAGCCTCTCGGCGACCTCGGTCACACCCGACCACCCGTTGCCGGAGAGGAACTCCATCACCGAGACGGCCCGGTCGACCGACTGCACGGTCGCACCCCTACGGTTCGCGGTGTCCATAAGTAAGGTGTATTCTACATTCCTGCGCGGCCCGTCGCCGCGCGTGGTGAGTGTTGGAAAGGCGGAGGATGGCTGGAGAGTTCAGGCTGCCGGGCTCGACGTACCAGGGGATAGCGAGCATCATAATCGCTTACGGCGCACGTGAGGAGGCGGGCCCCGCCGACGTGCGCAAGCTCGACTCCGCCCACCCGGCGAGCGCCAGCCGCAACAACGCCTTCCTCGCCTCCGTCGGCATCCTCGAGGGGGAGAAGGAGCGCACCATAACCCCGCAGGGCCGCGAGCTCGCGCTCGCCCTCGCTCACAGGGACCGGGAGGGCATCCGGCGCAACTGGCGCAGGGTCGTCTCGGGCAGCGAGTTCTTGCAGAACATCGTCTCTGCGGTCACCATCCGGCAGGGGATGTCGCGGCCGGACCTCCGCGCCTACATCGCGCAGGCGGCCAAGCAGCCGCGGAACAAGCCGGTGATGACCGGAGCGGACGCGGTGATAGACATCCTGCGCGCCGCCGGGCTGCTGCGCGAGGAGGACGGCCGGGTGGTGGCGAGCTACGGGGGCGAGGAGGAGCCGGAGGTCCGGGAGCTGGAGGCGGCCGAGGTGAGCCTGGCGGCTCCCGCACCGGCCGGGATCAGCATCCACCTGCACATAAGGTGCGAGGCGGACGAGCTCGAAGACCTCGCCCCCCGCCTGAGGCGGCTGCTGCGCGAGCTCTCCGGGCTCGACCGGGGGAGCTGACCCCCGTTTTCTTTGCGGTCACTGTCTTCCTCCGGGCATACCCGGAGGATCTGAGAGCTGGGAGGTTTTTTGATGACACACCTTACCGGGAGGCTGCCGCGACGTATCGAGCGGCTGTCCGAGCTCGCGTACAACCTGTTCTGGAGCTGGCATCCGGAGGCGCAGAGGCTCTTCGAGCGGCTCGACCCCGGGCTGTGGGAGCGATGCGAGCACAACCCCGTCAGGCTGCTGCTCGAGACGGAGAGCCTCCCGAGTGCGGCCGAGGATGCGGGGTTCGTGGACCTCTACCACGGGGTCATGCGCGCCTTCGACGACTACATGAGGCGACGCGATACCTGGATGGGTCGCGTCTACCCGGACTTCCGCGCCCCGGTGGCGTACTTCTCCGCCGAGTTCGGGCTGCACGAGGCGCTGCCGATCTATTCCGGCGGGCTCGGCGTGCTCGCCGGGGACCACGTCAAGAGTGCCTCCGACCTGGGGGTGCCGCTCGTGGGCGTCGGGATCCTCTACGCCCAGGGCTACTTCCGCCAGCGGATCGAGGGCGGCGTCCAGCGGGAGGTCTACGAGCCGTTCGACCCGCGCTCCCGGCCCATCCTCCCGGCGCGCGATCCCGACGGCGGGGAGGTGGTCGTCGAGGTTTCGATGCCGGGGCGCACGCTCTACCTGAAGGTCTGGGAGGTGCGCGTCGGGATCTGCCGCGTGCTGCTGCTCGACGCGGACATCCCGCAGAACTCCGTGGAGGACCGCACGCTCACCGCCCGGCTCTACGGGGGTGACGCCCGCACGAGGATCGCCCAGGAGATCATACTCGGCGTGGGTGGGGTGCGGGCGCTGCGCGCCGTCGGGGAGCGCCCGGCCGTCTTCCACATGAACGAGGGGCACGCGGCCTTCCTCTCCCTGGAGAGGGTGCGGGAGCTGGTCGCGGCCGGGATGTCCTTCGAGGAGGCCGTGCGCCGGGTCGCCGCGAGCACCGTCTTCACCACCCACACCCCGGTCCCGGCCGGGCACGACGCCTTCTCGCCGGGGCTCTTCTGGGAGTTCATGCAGGGGTGGCCGAAAGCACTCGGGACGACGCCGGAGGGGCTCTGGGCGCTTGGCCACAGGAACGAGGAGTGGGGCGAGACGTTCAACATGACCGTGCTCGCCATGCGCCTCTCCAGCGGACGCAACGCGGTCTCCGCGATCCACCGGAAGGTCACCGAGGACATGTGGGGTGACCTTTTGCGCGAGATCGGCGGGCGGATCGACCACATCACCAACGGGATCCACACCTGGAGCTGGCTCTCGCCGGAGATGGCCGAGCTCTTCGACGAATATGCCTCCGGGAGGGCCTGGCGGGAGGCGGTGGACGACGCGGGGGCCTGGTCCTTCGTCGAGGAGATCCCGGCCTCGGAACTCTGGGAGACGCACCGGTGGGTGAAGGAGCGCACTCTCTCCTTCGCCTCCCGGAGGATCGGGGCCGGGAGTCCCGGAGGCCTCGACCCCGGGGCGCTCACCATCGGCTTCGCCCGCCGGTTCGCCACCTACAAGCGTGCCACCCTCCTTCTGCACGACCCGGAGAGGCTGCGCGCCATCTGCGGCGAGGGCCGGGTGCAGTTCGTCTTCGCCGGCAAGGCCCACCCGGCGGACACCCCGGCGAAGGGCTTCATCCGCGAGCTCTGCCGGGCCGCGGAGGAGGAGCTATCGGGGGTGCTCTTCGTGCTGGAGGACTACGACATGAACCTGGCGCGCCACCTGGTGCAGGGGGTCGACGTGTGGCTCAACAACCCCCGCCCTCCGCTTGAGGCGAGCGGCACCTCGGGGCAGAAGGCGGCCCTCAACGGCGCCCCCAACCTGAGCGTGCTCGACGGCTGGTGGCCGGAGGCCTACGACGGCACGAACGGCTGGGCCGTCGGGGAGGAGGGAACCAGCCTTTCACAGGAAGAGCGGGACGCCGCCGACGCCGATGCGCTCTACCGCCTCCTGGAGGAGGCGGTCGTGCCCCTCTATCACGGTGCCGGCCCATCCGGGGTTCCGGAGGGCTGGGTGGAGGTGATGAGGCGGGCCGTGGTTACGGTGGCCCCGGCCTTCTCGACCCAGCGGATGGTGCGCGACTACGTGCACCGGCTCTACGCGCCGCACGCCTCCAGCGAAGGCTTCCGCTAGGAGGAGGCCTTCCGCCGGGAGAACTCGACCCTCGGGATCTTCTCCTGCCCGAACTCGTGCACCCTCTCCGGGCCGAGCCGCTCGAGCTCTGCGAGGCACCCCCGGCAGCGGCGCACGAGCCCCGAGACGTCTATCCCGAGCGCCTCGGGCTCGAAATCCTCGAGCCTCCTTATGCCGCCGCGCAGCAAGGAAACGGCACCGGACCAGTTTCCGTTCTGCTGGTGGTAGAAGCCGACGCCGACCTGGAGGATGCCCTGGTAGAGGTAGCGTATCCGACCGCTCTCGGCCCTCCAGGCGTCCTCCAGGTGCTCGTGGGCTTCGAAGAACTCTCCCCGGTTGAACTCCTCTATCCCCCTCAGGACCTCCTCCGGGAGATCCGGCAGGGGATAGCCCTCATCCGCAGCCGCAGCCGCAACCACCACCGCAGCAGCCGCCACCGCTGCTCGGGCTCGGGGAGGAAGACGGAGCGGAGGCGCCGGTGGTCATGGAGGCGAAGCTGGTGGTGACCACCCGCTCCGACTCCTCGGAGCCGCACTCCGGGCAGCGGGCGGGCTCGTCGGCCTGGCTCATCGGGCGCATGAGGTCGAAGTGCTCCTCGCACTCGGCGCATCTGTATTCGTAGAGTGCCATCCTCTCCACCTCTCCTCGTTGGTGTGGCGATCCTCCGATACTATTGTACCCTGCGAGTGTCGGTACCGTGATGCCGGGGAGAGACCGATGGGAAGAGAGGACGAGTTCCTGCTGGAGCACCCGCTGGTGCGGGACTTCGTCGGGAGGGTACGGGAGGATATCGAGCGTTCGGAGGCTCCGGAGGAGGCTATCGAGCGGATGAGGCCGGCCTTTGCGGAGCTTCTGGCCGCGGAGGGGTGGCTGCCGGAGGAGTTTTGCTCCGCCGCTGTGGAGAGCGGGATGGGAGGGGGTATCGGGCAGTGGCTGATCTTCCGCTCGGCGGCGAGGGATCTCTGCCTGTTCTCGCTCGTGGTGCCGCCCGGGTCGAGCACGCCGGTGCACGACCACCTCTCGTGGGGGCTCGTCGGGCTCTACGCCGGGGAGCAGGAGGAGGTCGTCTACGCCAGGAAGGACGAGGGGCGGCCCGTGGGAGAACGTGAAGAGCTCGAGGTCGTGCTCCGGAGGAGGTTGCGTCCCGGGGACTTCTACCCGCTGCTCCCGCCGCGGGACGACATCCACGGCGTGCGCACCGTCTCCGAGGTGCCCTCGGTCTCGATCCACCTGCTCGCGGCCGATACCGGGTGCGTCTGGCGTCACTCCTACGACCCAGAGACCGGCGTGGTCTCGCCATTCCGCTCGGGATACGTCAACCGCCCCTGCGAGGAGGATGCTCCTCCGGAGGGTGGAGGTTCCTGAAGAAGAGGTAGTAGAGCGCGGTGTTGATCGCTTGCAGGGCGGCCGCCAGCTCGAGCGGCATATCCAGCGAGACGCTCTGCATCAGGTACCCCGCGAGCGTCGGGCTGGCCGAGGAGGCGATCCGGGAAGGAAGGTTCCCGAGCCCCGCGGCCCGGGAGCGCTCTCCGGGTGGCATCACGCCCATGAGGTAGGACTGTCGCACCGGGATCGAGAGTGTGTTGGCGACCATGCGCAGCAGGTAGAGCGCCCCGGCGAGCGCGAAGGTCGGCATCAGGGTGGTGGCCGCGAGCAGCACCACCGAGCAGGTGCGGGTGGTGACCACGGCCCGCACCGCCCCGAGCCTGCGCGAGAGCCGCCCGGTGAAGAGGTAGGGGATCGCTGCGACCAGGTTTATGGCGAAGAAGAGGCTTCCGATCTCCCCGGCCCCCACCCCGTAGCGCCGGTGCATCCAGTAGGCGACGAAGGATCCGAGCATCCCGACCGCGAGGCCGTTGACCGCGTTGGTCGTCATGAACCTGGCTATCAGCCGGCGGCCTTCCGGGGAGAGGCGGACCGTGGAGCCGCCTTTCTTGCGTGATGGCTTCGGTCGTTCCTCGCGTATCGGCAGGACGACGAGCGCCATCGCGCACCCGATGACGGCGGTAAGCAGGAAGAGAATGCGGTAGCCGTCCAGGGTGGAGAGCCCGGTGCGGGCGAGCGCCCCCGGCACGAGCGTGAGCAGCGAGCCCGCCGCCCCGCAGAGCACCCCGACCGAGGAGAGCAGCCCGAAAGCCCCCGTGCGCTCCTCGTCGCGCACCGAGGCGGCGACGAGCGGCTGCTCGGCCGGGTAGTAGGGGCCGAAGGAGCCGCCGCTGCCCGCTCCTCCACCGCGCCCGAAGGTACCGACGGCGGCTGCGACCAGGAGCACGACGTAGCTGCTCGAGAGGGCGAAGACGAAGCCGCCCGCGGCCATCAGGAGCGAGATCGCGACGAGCAGCGCCTTGCGTCCGAAACGGTCGGCGAGGAGGCCGACGGCGGCGGTGAGGATGGCGCTCGCCGCCGCCGAGGCCGCGAACACGAGCCCGATGCTGGTCGCCCCGTAGCCGAGGCGGGCGAAGTACAGCGGCACGACGACCGAGAGGTACCCCTGCGCGAGGCTCCTGAGGCCGCGTCCGGCCAGGAGCAGCCTGAGGTTGCGGTTCCCGGGGAGTCTGGATGAGATCTCTCGCCGGAGCAGCAGCCTTCGCTTCGTGGCTAGACCCTCTTCAGATAAGCCCGGCCGGAAAAGAGCACCACCACGCTCACCGCGGTCGCCGCCGCGCCGACGAAGAACGGGACGCCGGGGTAGAACCACTCCGCGAGCTTGCCGGCGAGGAACGGGGCGATCGCCCCGCCGACGAACCGAACGAAGCTGTAGGCCGCCGAGGCCACCGGCCGCTCGACCGGCGAGGCCTGCATCACGGCGGTGGTGATCATGGTGTTGTTGATGCCGAGGAAGGCACCCCCGAGGATGACGGCCGCGATCAGGACCGGCCGCGAGGAGACCCCGAGGCCCATCGCCAGCAGGTCGAGCGCGATGAGCGTGAGCATCGCGTACATCGTCGGGAGCGTTCCGAAGCGGGCCTGTATCCTGGGGGCGGCGAAGACCGAGGTTATCGCGAGCAAGACGCCCCACCCGAAGAAGATCAGGCCGAGAGCGTGTGCGCCGAGGTGCAGCGGGAAGGGGGTGTAGGCGAGCATCGTGAAGAACCCGAAGTTGTAGCAGAGGGCGGTGAGGCCGAGCGTGAGGAGCCCCCGGTGTCCGAGCGCCCGGAACGGGTCGGCGAGGGAGCTTCTGTGCTCCGGTTTCTCCAGGCGCGGCAACATGAAGAAGAGCCCGGCGAACCCGACGAGCATGAGCGAGGCGACCCCGAAGAAGGGGCCGCGCCAGCTTATCCCGCCCAGGGCTCCGCCGAGCAAGGGTCCCACCGAGATCCCCAGCCCCAGCGCGGCCTCGTAGAGGATGACGGCCCGCTCGGTGCCCGCGTTCGAGAGCTGCACGATGACCGCGAGCGCGGTGGCGATGAACAGGGCGTTGCCGAGCCCCCAACCGGCCCGGAAGAGCACGATGCCCGCGACCCCGCTCGAGGATCCGGCGAGCGCGCTGAACAGGACTATGAGCCCGAGCCCGGAGAGAAGGGTCGTCTTGTACCCGAGCCGGCTGGAGACGGCGCCGGTCACGACCATGGTGACGCCGGTAACCAGAAAGTAGCTGGTGAAGAGCAGCTCCACCTGCGGGGGTGTGGCGTGGAGCTGTGTGGCTATCGCCGGGAGGATCGGGTCGACGAGCCCGAGTCCCATGAACGCGACCACGCACGCGAAGGCCACGGCCCAGACGGCCTTGGGCTGCTTCAGGATGCTCTCCTGGGGTTCCTCTTCCAGCTTCCCCTCCTTCTCAGCCATCCTCCTGGTCTCCCTTCCCCCGGAAGGCGGAGAACACCGCGCCCACGATGCTCGCGGCGGCCCCCACCAGCAGCGCCTCGTGGAAGCCGCTTATGAACGGGGCGGCCTGCGCCGCGGTCATCCCGTGGCCCACGGTGCCGGAGAAGACCTTGAACATCTGCTCCCGGGGCATCGAGCTCGTGATGATCGAGAGCGCCAGGGCTATCGAGAGCATCCCCCCGATGTTGGTCAGAAACGTGCGGGTGCCGCTCGCTATCCCCCGCTGCCCGGGCTCCACGGAGTTCATGATCGCTCGGGTGTTGGGCGAGTTGAAGATCCCGCTGCCGACCCCCACGATCACCATCAAGAGCGCTATCTCCCAATAGGGGGTGTCCACCTCGATGAGGGTGCCCATCCCGATGAGGCCGATGGCGGTGACGACCATCCCGATGGTGCTCACCACCCTCGCGTGCGCCCGGTCGGCGAACCATCCGGAGATGGGGGCCACGACGAACATCACGCCGGCGAGCGGGATGAGCAGTATCCCGGCCATCAGGTGGTCGTAGCCGTCCACCCCAATGAAGTAGAAGACGAACATGAACATAACCGCGAAGCGCGCCACCGAGTTCAGCAGGGCGCTCACGTTGCCGAAGGCGAACGTGCGGCTCCTGAAGAGCGAGAGCCTGAGCAGCGGCTCTTTCACCCGCGATTCTATGAGCAGGAAGGCCGGCAGGAAGATCGCCGCGGCCACGAACCCTCCGACCACCTCCGGCGCGCTCCAGCCTTTTATCCCCCCCTGCGTCAGCCCCACGAGGAGCCCGAGGATGCCGACGAGAAAGGTCACGTTGCCGGGGATGTCCAGGTGCTGGCCCTTTTTGAGCGTGACGAGCTCGCGCAGGTTCACCGCGGCCCAGATGGTCCCGATGACCCCGAGCGGCACGTTGAACCAGAACACCCAGTGCCAGGAGATGGAGGTCATGATCCCACCCACCACGACACCGAGCGTGGAGCCGGCGGCGGCCATCATCATGTTTATCCCGAGCGCCTGCCCGAGCTGGCGCCGGGGGAAGGCGTCGGTGACTATCACGCTGGAGTTGGCCATCATGAACGCGCCCGCGGCGCCCATCACCGTGCGCGCCGCGATGAGCTCGCCGGCGTTGGTCGCGAACCCTGCGAGCAGGCTCACCACCGTGAAGAGCGCGAAGCCCCCGACATACAACCGCTTCCTCCCGACCATGTCCGCGATCCTCCCCGCCACGATCGTGAGGATCGTCTGCGCCAGCAGGTAGCTCAGGAGCACCCACACCAGCGCGAAGAGCCCCGTGTGGAGCTCCCTCAGAAGCGTCGGGAGCGCGACGATCAGCGAGGCGCCGTTGATGGAGGCGAGCAGCGCCCCCAGGCTCGTGCACGAGAGGGCACTCCACTTGTACTCCAGCCCGAAACGCTTCTTTTCACCCGAACCCTGCCGCCGGCGCAGAATGTGCGCCCTCCCTTTCCTGGTGCGCGCCGTTCTCTGCAAAATACGCCTCCCTCAATTACCTTGTGCAACCCTGTGTTTCAAATTGTTACTTAATATAGTACAACTATACGTGCACGTACAGGTGTGGAGATGAAAAATTCTGTGACCTGGGGGTTAGAATTTGCGAAGCTTGAGAGAGAAGAGTCATGGAAAGGTGACCCTCGGATGAACGCTTCGAAGGAACTGCTCCAGATAGGGGAAGCTGCGGAGCGGCTCGGGGTGAGTCCTCGGACGATCAAGTACTACGAGGAGCTTGGTCTGGTCTCTCCCGAGAGGCGTTCGCCCGGCGGGTTCAGGCTCTACGGTGAGCAGGAGATATGGCGGCTGGAGCGCATCCTGCGGCTCAAGGACATGGGATATTCCCTGGCTGCCATCCGGGAGATAATAGCCGTTCGCGATGCGGCGAAGGAGGCCACCAAGAGCGCCGTGCTCTCGGAGGTCAAGGAGCGCCTCGAGCAGCAGGAGCGTGAGATCACCGAGAGGATACGCAAGATGCGCGAGGACCTCAGGCGGGCGGAGACGCTGCGCCGCGAACTGCAGCGGGACATCCAGCTCTGCGAGCAGCGTCTCGAAGAGATCTCCGACCAAAGTACCGGGTGAGCCCCTTCACAGGGTGTACATGGACCCGTACGTACGGGTCGGTTAAGATATATTCAGATATTTGAAGACGAGAAGGTACCGGTCTGCCTTTGTTCTGAGAGAAAGGAGGATCACGGAAGAAGAGATCTGGTTCGAGGACGAAGTTTTCAGTGAGGATGGGACGGGCGGGTTCCGTCCGGGGCGCGACTACTTTCGATCTGCACCCTCTTCCGGCGTACGTGGCGGGCTCAGAGGCCGCGCGGGGCACGGGAGGGGGTATTGATGTTCTCTATCGTCGGGAGGAAGAGAGGGAGGGTTCCGGAGGGGGTTTCGTTCGCGGTACTGCTCGTCTCGCAGTTCATCGCGACGACGGGTTTCACCTTCGTGATGCCCTTCATGCCGATATACGTCAGGCAGCTCGGCGTGGGAAGTGTGGGGAGCGCGGCGGCGTGGGCCGGGTTCATCAACGGGGCTTCCGGGATCACGATGGCGCTGGTGGCGCCGCTGTGGGGGAGGCTCGCGGACAGGATCGGGCGCAAGGCCATGCTTCTTCGGGCGACGTTCGCCGGGGCTGTCGTGATCTGCCTGATGGGTTTCGTAACGAGCCCGTGGCAGCTTCTGTTCCTGCGGCTGTTGCAGGGGACGCTCACCGGGACGACGCCCGCGGCGACGGCGCTGGTGGGGTCGAACTCACCCTCGGAGAAGGTCGGGGCGCGGCTCGGGCAGCTTCAGATGGTCGTGTTTCTGGCCGGGGGGGCCGGGCCGGCCGTGGGCGGGCTCTTCGCCGAGGTTGCGGGCGTGCGCAACTCCTTCTTCATAACCTCGGTGCTTCTGGCCGTCTCCGGCGCCATGATCCTCTTCGGCGTGGTCGAGGAGAGGAAGGCCGCGGTCGCCGGGGAGGGCGAGGCGGTAGAGGAGGGGGAGGAGAAGGGGCCTCTCCCCTACAGGAAGCTGCTTCCCGCGATGCTCGCGCTGTTCGTTGCGCAGGCCACGATAGCCAGCGTCGCGGTGGTGCTGCCCGGTTTCCTGGAGAAGATGTCCGTCGCCGTCTCGCACCTCTCGGGGGAGACCGGATGGATCATCGGGTCGAGCGCGCTGGCCGCCTCGCTCGGGTCCGTGCTTGCCGGGAGGCTCACGCCCAGGGTCGGGACGTGGCCGGTGGTGGCGGGTTCGCTGCTCGCGGCGGGTCTGTTCACCCTGCCTCAGGTCTGGGCTGGCGGGGTGGCCGAGCTGTGGGCGCTCAGGGTGCTGACGAGCTTCTTCCTCGGCGGCATCATCCCGGCCGCGAACCTCGCGGTGCGCGACGCCGCACCGGCGGGGAGGAGGGCCACCGCCTTCGGGTTCGCCTCATCCGCCGTCTCGCTCGGGTTCTCCGCCGGGCCGGTGGGGGCGGGGCTCATCGCCTCCGCGCTCGGTTTCGGGGATGCGTTTCTGCTTCCCGGGGTGATGATGCTCGCTCTCGGTCTGGTGCTCTCGGCCATGCAGGGATCATCGGGGCTCTTCGGCGGCCACTACCACCGGAAGAGGTGGGGGCCGAAGTCCGCCTCGTAGTAGAAGACGGACGCCCGTCCCGGGGGGGCGACCTCGTCGAGTCGGGCGCGGTCTGAGTCGGTTATCTCCACGTCCAGCGCGCCCAGGTTGTCCTCGAGCTGCTCCATCGTGCGGGGACCGATGATCGGGCTGGTTATCCCGGGCTGGTCCTTGCACCAGGCGAGCGCGAGCTGCCCCGGCGTGCAGCCCTTCTCCTTCGCCAGCTCCTCGACGACCTCCAGCACCCGCCAGGCCTCCTCGACGAAGTGGTTGCGCCCGAGGCGGCGCGGCTCGAGGCCGTAGCGTGAGTCCTGAGGGGCCTCCTGCTCCCGGCGGTACTTGCCGGTCAGGAACCCTCCCGCGAGGGGGGACCAGGGGATGAGCGCGACGCCGTAGGTCTGGGCCATCGGGACGAGCTCACGCTCGATGCGCCGGTCCAGCAGGTGGTAGGGCGGCTGCTCGGTGACGAAGCGGTTCAGCCCGAGCTCCTTTGCGGCCCACAGCGATTCGACTATCTGCCAGGCGGCGAAGGTGCTCGTGCCCGCGTAGAGGACCTTGCCCGCGTGGATCAGATCGTCCAGCGCCCGCAGGGTCTCGTCTATGGGGACCCTGGAGTCGGGGCGGTGGATCTGGTAGAGGTCTATGTGGTCGGTCTGGAGGCGCTTCAGTGAGGCCTCGCACTGCTCGATGATGTGGCGGCGGTGGTTGCCGGCGGCGTTGGGGTCATCGTCGTCCATCCGGCCGTGCACCTTGGTCGCGAGGAAGACCCTCTCGCGCTTGCCGTCGCGCCCCAGCGCCTTGCCGACTACCTCCTCGCTCCTGCCGCGGCTGTAGACGTTCGCGGTGTCGAGGAAGTTTATCCCGGCGTCGAGCGCCCGGTCGATGATCTCGATCGAATCCTTCTCGCCGGTGCGCCCGCCGAACATCATGCACCCCAGGCACAGCTCGCTCACCTGCACCCCGGTGCGTCCCAGGCTTCTGTACTCCATCTTCCTCCTCTATAGGTCGTAGATCTCGGTGTACTTGCCGCGCAGGTACTCCAGGTACGGTTCGGTCGTTATCCCGGAGCCGGTGGCATGCTCGAGGATCTCCTCCGAGGTGTACTTGCTCCCGTGGCGGTAGACGTTCTCCTTCAGCCAGCCGTGGAGCGTCCCGAAGTTCCCGCGGGAGATCTCCTCGGGAACCTCCGGATGCGCTTCGAGCGCGGCGGCGTAGAGCTGGGCGCCCATGATGTTGCCCAAAGAGTAGCCCTGGAACTTCCCGCCGACGATGCCGTCGTACCAGTGGGCGTCCTGCAGCACCCCATCGCGGTCGTCCGGCGGCTCGATGCCGAGGTCCTCCCGCATCCGCCCGCGCCACGCCTCCGGAAGGTCGCGTACCTCCAGATCCCCTTCGAGCATCGCGACCTCGAAGTCGAAGCGTAGGATCACGTGCAGGTTGTAGGTGACCTCGTCGGCGTCGGTGCGGATCAAGGAACGCTCGACCTTGTTTATAGCCCGGTGGAACTCCTCGAGCGAGACCCCATCGAAGTGGCCCGGGAACCTCTCTTTGAGCCTCGGCAGGAAGTGTTCCCAACACTCGCGGCTCCTCCCGACGACGTTCTCCCACAGCCGCGACTGGCTCTCGTGCAGCCCGGCGGAGGCTCCCCGGTCGAGCGGGGTCCACGCCAGGTTCTGGTCTATCCCCTGCTCGTACATCCCGTGCCCCGCCTCGTGCAGCGTCGAGAAGAGCGGGTCCCTGAGATCCCCCGGCCTGATGCGGGTCGTGATCCTCACATCCTGCGGCGTGGAGACCTTGACCGCGAACGGGTGCGCCGTGAGATCCTGCCTGCCGCTCGAGAAGTCGTACCCGAAGTGGGAGACCATCTCTGCTGCGAAGGCGAGCTGCTCCTGTGCAGGAAGCTCCTTGAGCAGGCACGAATCGTCTACCGGCGGCTTCTCCGTTATCTCCGCGACGAGCGGCACCAAGGCTTCCCTGAGCTCCGAGAAGAGCTTTCGCACCCTCTTCGTGTTCATCCCGTAGTCCGACTCGGCGATGAGCGGGTCGGCGATGTGCTCGTGCTCGTAGAAGCCGGCGAGCTCCCGCCCCAGCTCGAGCGAGCGCTCCAGGTACGGTGCGACCGCCACGAAGTCGTTCTCAGGCCTCGCCCTGCGCCACACCGCGTAGGATTCCGAGGTGTGCCGGGCGAGCCGGGCGACGAACTCCGCCGGTTTTCTGGTCTCCCGCTCGTAGAGCCTCTTAGTCACCCGGATCAGGGCCGCCTCGTCCGAGTCGTAGGGCATCTCTTTTGCCACGGGTGCTAGCGCCTCCAGAAGCTCCCCGACCTCCTCAGAGGTGAACCTTTCGTGGGCGAGCCTCCCGAGCGTGGCGAGTTGCTCCCCGCGTCCGGCGGCACCGCCGGGGGGCATCTTGGTCGCCTGATCCCACCACAGAAGCGCCGCTGACCTCCTCAGGGCATAGACCTCACGCAGGATCTCTCTCAGCCGACGCAGCTTCTCCTCCAACGTCCTCCTTTCCGAGACCGGAGACGACAAACCCAGTCTACTCCCGCCCCGCCGCGGTTTTAAACACCCCCGGTGGTGGTATCAGCGTACCGAGAACTGGATCGAGGGAGGCTTGCTGTGATGAGCGTGAAGGTGAAGAGGGTCTACGAGGATGTGGAGGAAGGAGAAGGGCAGAGGGTTTTCGTCGAGAGGCTCTGGCCCCGCGGCATCTCCAGGCAGGACGAGCGGATCGGGCGCTGGCTCAAGGAGATCGCACCGACCGACGAGCTGCGAAGATGGTTTCACGAAACCGGAGACTTCGCGAACTTCTCGAAGAAGTACCGAAGAGAGCTTGCTGAACGTGAAGAAAGCCGGCAGGCTCTAGATGAGCTGCGCAGCTTGCTCTCCGAGCACGGCACCATCACCCTCGTTTACGCCAGCAGAGACGAAGAGCACAACAGCGCCGTCGTCCTCAAGCGAGTCCTCGAGGAGGGACGGTGAACTAGAAGGACGTGTAGAATATCCGAACCAAACGGGCCCGTAGCTCAGCTGGGAGAGCACCGCCTTTGCACGGCGGGGGTCAGGGGTTCGAATCCCCTCGGGTCCACTCCCCGAATCCAGCTTGTCTAACCTGAATAATTTTTACGAAGGTAGTTGAAGGGGAGAGGTGTGAACCCCTTTTCCAGACGGTGCCCATGCTCAACTTCCCACCTTCAGGGCATGTTGAGCCTCGAATTCTACCGGAGACAGATGCCCTAGTCCGGAGTGCAATCTCTTCTGGTTGTAGCCCTCCTACCTTTGGTGTTCTCGTAAAGGCTGTCTACAGCAGCTACGCTGATCTGGGCTCCCGCTTCCTCCAGCCGGAGACCGTACTCACTTACTACCCCCGACTTCTTTACGATACTTCAGATAGTATGTTGTTAATAGTTGAAATAAAACCGTTTTATCTCTTGATTTTGATTTTTCGTGTTTGTATAGTGAGGTTAATAACGAGAGGCTGAAGCAAGTGTAGGTGGGGATTTGAAGTTGGGGGGCATCCGGACGGGCAGGGCGTCTGAGGATGTGAGGCGGCACAACCGGGCGGTTGTTCTTGAGCTGATCAGGACGAGGGGGCCGATATCGCGGGCTGAGCTTGCCCGGTGTACGGGTCTTAGTGCTGCTGCGATCATGGAGATCACCGGCAGGCTTTGCGAGGAGGGTTTGGTCCGGGAGGGTGGGCAAGGTCCTTCTACGGGTGGGAGGCCTCCGAGGCTTCTGGAGCTGGTCGACGATGCGAGGTATGCGATCGGGGTGGAGATGGGTACCAGGACGCTCACCGCTGTGGTGACCAACCTGAGGGCGCGGGTGAGGCACAGGATGTTTGTGCCTTCGCGCATGGCTGAAGGGCCTGAGGCTACTTATGGGCAGCTGCGGCTGGCTCTCGAGGAGATGAGCGAGCGGTCTCCTGCAGAGCCTGGCATCACCTTGGGGATAGGGGTTGCGGTGCCTGCCCCTGTCGTGGGTTTCTCCGGGGCGCGCTTCAGCCCACCGAGTTTTCCGGGGTGGGGTGAGCTCGATGTGGGAGGGCGACTCGAGAAGGAGTATGGGCTGCCGGTGCTGGTGGACAACGACGCCAACGCCCGGGCCATAGGCGAGCACCTTTTCGGGGTGGGGCAGGGGGTCGGTGAGATGCTCTACGTGATCTGCCACCGCGGGGTGGGTGGTGCGATCATCATGGATGGGGATTTGAGGCGGGGGGCGCGCGGAGGAGCCGGGGAGATAGGGCACACCATGATCGACCCTGATGGTCCCAGGTGTGGGTGTGGCAGATACGGGTGTCTTGAGGCGTTCGTCGGGCGGGCTGCGATAGCCAAGAGGGCGAGAAAGCTCATGAAGCTTTCCAGAAGAGAAGAGCTTGGGGGGAAGGCCCCTGAAGAGATAAGAGCCCAGGATGTGGTCAATGCAGCCCTGGAAGGGGATGCTCTCGCTAAAGAGGTGATCAGGGAGAGCGGGCGGTATCTGGGTGTGGGGATAGCAAACGCGGTGAATGCCTTCGACCCGGAGCTGGTTGTGGTTGGAGGCTCTACGGCGCAAGCCGGAGATCTGCTGCTCGGGCCAGCCCGGGAGATGGTCAGCAAGCATGCCCTCGAGCATGCAGCAAACAGGGTACGCATCGTGAGGGGGAGCCTGGGAGAGGATGCGGGGGCAATAGGGGCGGCCGCTCTGGTCTTGAGGGAGCTCTTCGCCGTCTCACTAGCCGGGACAGATAAGGTCTTCGCAGGGGAGGTAGCAGGTGTTAGGGAAAAGGAAGCTTAGAAAGGGTGTTCGGCGGGGGTCGGTGGTGCGGCACGTTCTTGTCCTGGTGCTGGCCATGCTTCTCTCTGCCGGTATGCTCTGGTGGGCGGGGTCGGCCTCGGCCCGGAAAGCCGGCTCTGGAACGGGAGGGGAGGGGGGCAACCTTCCAATCTACCGCAACACCCACTACTCGTTCCGGGAGCGGGCCGCCGATCTGGTCTCCCGCATGACGTTGGCCGAGGAGGTGGCCCAGTTGCACACCAACAACGCGCCGGCGATCCCGCGGCTCGGAGTCCAGCAGTACACCTATTGGAGCGAGGGCCAGCACGGGGTCAACGCGCTGGGAGCCAACACCAACCCGGGACCGCAGCTTGCGGCACCACACGCCACGAGCTTCCCCACGAACTTCGCCTCGACGATGAGCTGGGACCCGAGGCTTATCTACAGGGAGACGACCGCGATCTCCGATGAGGCAAGGGGGTTTCTGGATAAGTCGCTGTGGGGCGTCGCCCCGAACAACCTCGGTCCCTCGCCAAAGGATTACGGATCTCTCACCTACTGGGCACCCACGGTGAACATGGACCGGGATCCCCGCTGGGGGAGGACCGACGAGGCGTTCGGGGAGGATCCCTATCTCGCCTCCAGGATGGCCGGGGCCTTCGTCGACGGCTACCAGGGGCAGACGCTGGGCGGCAGACCGAAGACCCGCTACCTCAAGGTCGCGGCCACGGCCAAACACTATGCACTCAACAACGTCGAGGACACCAGACATTCGGGTAGTTCGGACACCACTGATGCCAACATAAGAGACTACTACACCTATCAGTTCAAAAACCTCATCCAAAAGTCCCACGTCGCCGGGCTCATGACCTCGTACAACGCCATAAACGGCACCCCCTCGCCCGCCGATACCTACACCACGAACGAGCTCGCCCAGCGAACCTACGGCTTCGACGGGTACACCACCTCCGACTGCGGGGCCATAGGCGACATCTACCAGAGCGGCAGCCACGACTGGGCGCCACCTGGGTGGACCACGGAGCAGAAAGATGGGCAGATAGTCTGGACCAACGAGAAGACCGGCAAGACCGTCTCCGGTGCGGCGGGGGCGGAGGCCTTCGCGCTGCGGGCCGGGACCTACCTCAACTGCACCGGAGCCGAGGCAACGCTCGCCAACATCCGGGAAGCTATAAGGGCCGGCATCCTGAGCAGGGGCGTGATCGACGAGGCGCTCGTGCACCTGTTCACGATAAGGATGCGCACCGGCGAGTTCGACCCGCCGGGTAGGGTACCCTACACAAAGATCACCAAGCGCGTGATCGAGAGCCCGGCCCATCAGAGGCTGGCGCGCCGGGTGGCCGACGAGTCGATCGTCCTGCTCAAGAACGCCGATGTGCCGGGGACGAACTCCCCGCTCTTGCCGGCCGATCCCTCCAAACTCAGCAAGATCGTCATCGTCGGTGATCTGGCGGACAAGGTCACCCTCGGCGGCTACTCCGGGGATCCCACGCACAAGGTCAGCGCGGTGCAGGGGATCACCCGGGCCCTCAAGAAGGCCAACCCGGAGGCCTCGGTCACGTTCGATGCTTGCGGCACCTCCACGACCACAACCTCGCCGGCCTCCTGCTCCCCGCAGACCCAGCAGGACATAAAGAACGCCAACCTCGTCGTGGTCTTCGTCGGCACCGACGAGAACGTGGCCAGCGAGGGGCACGACCGTACCAGCCTGAACCTGCCAGGGAACTACAGCTCGCTCATAGATCAGGTCGTCTCCCTCGGCAACCGACGGATGGTGCTCGCCATACAGTCCGACGGCCCGGTGAAGATAGACAACGTGCAGCAGAGCTTCCCGGCGATAGTCTTCAGCGGCTACAACGGAGAAAGCCAGGGGGCGGCGCTCGCGGACGTGCTCTTCGGCCGGCAGAACCCGAGCGGGCACCTCGACTTCACCTGGTACAGGGACGACTCCCAACTCCCCGGCATCGAAAACTACGGGCTCACCCCGTCTCAGACCGGGGGCCTCGGCCGTACATACATGTACTTCACCGGCGAGCCCACCTACCCGTTCGGCTACGGCCTCTCCTACACGAAGTTCCGCTACTCGCACGTCCAGGTGAGTCCGCATTCGGTCTCTGCAAACGGGAGCGTGACGGTGAGCTTCGACGTCACCAACACCGGCGACCGTTCCGGCGCCACGGTGGCCCAGCTCTACGCCTCACCGACCTTCAAGGAGCCGGGCGTGGAGCTCCCGAAGGAACGGCTCGTCGGGTTCGAGAAGACGCGGGTTCTCAGACCGGGACAAACCCAGCACATCACGCTGAGGGTGAAGGCGAGCGATCTCAGCCTGTGGGATGAGAAGAAGCTGAAGGAGGTTGTCTACGATGGGCGCTACCTGTTCCAGGTCGGCAAGAACGCCGAGAACATCGTAGCCTCCCGGCCGGTCACGGTGCACGGCTCGATAGAGCCTAGGGTTGCGTATGTCACCGTCCAGCCCGACAGGGTCATCTTCCGACCCGGCCAGACCCTCGACCTCAGGGGCAGGAACCCCTGGATCAAGGACGACACCGACCCGGCCCGCGAGGAGCGCCACGCGACCGCGGACAACATCGTCGAGGCGGTGAACAACGACCAGTCCTTCGTCGACCTCGATAAAGCTCGCGTCCGCTACAGCAGCAGCGACCCGAGGGTCGCCACCGTGAGCGAGAATGGCGTCGTCCACACCGTCTCCCCGGGCGTGGCGACGATAAGGGCTAGCGTCGGCGGTGTGACCGGCTCCACCGTCATCTACGTGAAGCAGCCATTCTCGCTCAAGACACCGCTGGTGGTCCGGGGAGGCTCGCCGTTCAGCGCGCGGGCGATCCTCAAGAACGCCTCTAGGAAGCCACTGCGCGACGTCCGGCTCTCGCTTGTGGCTCCCCAAGGGTGGGACGTGCAGGCCACCTCACCGATCACCTTCGGCAGGGTGGCACCCGGTGAGACCGTGCGCGCAGTCTGGCGCGTCCGGCCGCCGGAGGGCGTCGGGCCCGGAGGATACCAGCTCTCCGCCAGGGCGGACTTCAGGAGCGCCGCCAGTCCGGATACCACCAGCGTCACACGCGAGGTCTCGATCCCGTATTCCTCGCTGGCAGCCGCCTTCGACAACCCCGGCATAAGCGACGACTCCAACCCGGGCGCCGGCAACTTCGACGGCGGAGGGTACAGTTACTCGGCCCAGTCGCTCGCGCAAGTGGGTCTCACACCCGGCGCGAAGGTGGATCACGATGGGATCACCTTTACCTGGCCCAACGTCCCGGCCGGCCAACCGGACAACGTCGTCGCCGGCGGGCAAACGGTGAGCGTCTCGGGGTCCGGAAGCAGGCTCGGCTTCCTGGGCGCCTCGGATTACGGTGACGCCTCGGGTGAGGGGGAGATCGTCTACGCGGACGGGAGCACGCAGAGCTTCACCCTCTCGCTGCCTGACTGGTGGGCGAACGAGCCGCCGGAGGATGGCGACATCCTCGCGACCATCCCCTACATAAACACCCCGGGGGGCAAACAGGACCAGCAGGTGAGCGTCTACTACGCCTCGGTTCCCCTGAGACCTGGCAAAGAGGTGCGGTACGTGAAGCTCCCCGACATAAGCCGGGGTGTCTCCCAGGGGCAGACGGCGATGCACGTCTTCGCGCTCGGGATAGGCGGATGAAGCGGGAAGGGGGTTCGGGACTATGTACCGGTGAGGGCCTCGGAGCTGCGGGGCGACGAGACTACCAGAAATCTCGGGAGAAGGGGGTTGGATGAGCGAAAGAAGTAAGGCGGCTCTCCCGGTGGCGCTCGCCTTCGCGCTGGCGCTGCTGGTTGGTTTCTTCCCAGCCGGGCACCTCGGCGCACATCCTGCGCTCGCGCTGGACAACGGGTTGGCCAAAACCCCGCCGATGGGCTGGAACGACTGGAACGCCTTCGGGTGCAACGTGAGCGAGAAGCTGGTCAAGGAGACCGCCGATGCCATCGTCGCCAGCGGGATGAAGGCAGCCGGCTACAGGTACGTGAACATCGACGACTGCTGGATGGCGAAGCAAAGGGACGCGCAGGGCAACCTCGTCCCGGATCCCGAGAAATTCCCCGACGGGATCAAGGCCGTCGCTGACTACGTCCACTCGAAGGGGCTCAAGCTCGGCATCTACGAGGACGCGGGGACCTCGACCTGCGCCGGGTATCCCGGGAGCTACGGCCACGAGTACCAGGATGCCAGGACGTTCGCCAGGTGGGGTGTGGACTATCTCAAGTACGACTGGTGCAACGTCCCGTTCGACCAGTTTCCGGGCCAGAGCCACCAGCAGGTGGCGCAGCAGCTTTATACCAGGATGCGCGACGCGCTGGCGGCGACCGGGCGTCCGATCGTGTTCAGCATGTGCAACGGGTGGGACTCCTCGGTCGAACCCTGGAGGTGGGCGCAGGACGTCTCGAACCTGTGGCGCACGACGCACGACATCCAGGACAGCTACGCGAGCATGCTCGACATCTTCCACCAGAACGTCGGGCTCTACTCCTACGCGAAGCCGGGGGCGTGGAACGACCCAGACATGCTGGAGGTTGGAAACGGTGGGATGAGCACCACCGAGTACAGGTCCCACTTCAGCCTGTGGGCAGAGATGGCCGCGCCGCTTTTGGCCGGCACCGACCTCAGGGACATGTCGAAGGTGACTCGGGAGATCTACACCAACAGGGAGGTCATCGCCGTAGACCAGGACCCGCTCGGCAGGCAGGGCTACCCGGTGTACTCGAAGGACGGGCACTGGGTCCTGACCAAGCCGCTCGAGAACGGTGACCGGGCGGTCGTGCTCTTCAACGAGACCGACAGCCCCGCGACGATCACGACCACGGCGAGGCAGGTCGGGCTGAAGAAGGCTCCGGCGTACATCCTGCGCGATCTCTGGGAGAACCGCTCGACCGAGACGGCGGGCACGATCAGCGCCCGGGTTCCCGCGCATGGGGTTGTCATGTACCGCGTGAGCCGCGGCCGTCCCAACCAGGCATCCCCGGCCACGGGCCTCTCGGTTGCCGCTCCGGGATTCGTGCCGGCAGGATCGTCGACTGAGGTCACCACAGAGTTCACCGACTACGCCCGGGTGCCGGTGGAATCGGTGAGGGTCGGGTTGGAGGTCCCGCAGGGCTGGTCGGCCACACCCCTTTCTGGGAGGACCTTCCACAGGGTCGGTACTGGCGAGACGGTGCGCGTGAGGTGGGAGATCAGTGCACCGACGGACGCACAACAAGGAACCACCAAGCTCCGGGCGCATGCAACGTACCGGTACGGCAACAAGACCGAAGAGATCACCGCGGAGGCCACCACACAGGTACCCCCACCGCCACCAACCTCAGACTCCTACCTGAGCGACATCCCCTGGGTGAGCGCCAGCAACTACTGGGGTCCGGTGGAGAAGGACACCTCGAACGGTGAGCAGGCCGCGGGCGACGGACACACCATCACCATAAACGGAGCTACGTACCAGAAAGGGCTGGGCACCAACGCACCCTCGGAGATCAGCTACTACCTTGGCGGCAACTGTTCGAGGTTCGTATCCGACGTGGGAGTAGACGATGAGGTAGGGGAGAGGGGCTCGGTGGTTTTCCAGGTCTTCGCGGACGGCAGAAAGCTCTACGACAGTGGCCTGATGACGGGTTTGGATCCTGCGCGGAGCGCCAGCGTGGATATCTCAGGGGCGAAGGAGCTTGAACTCGTCGTGACCGACGGGGGGGACAACCCTGACTATGACCACGCCGACTGGGCCGGAGCCCGAGTCCTCTGCGGTTCTTAGCGCCGAACCTAGGAGGGCCCCCGACTCTTTCGCTTCGGGGGTTCAGGTTTTCGAAGGAAGGAGGTACCCTCTTTGAACCTCAGAGCTGACCAGAGCAAGCGGGTGAGCATGAGCCTCACCCGCCGGGCGTTCGCAGTGTGGGACGGCTCCACCCAAACATGGAAGGTGCCAGACGGCACATATCGCATACTGGTGGGAGACTCATCACGTAACCTGCCCCTCGAGGCGAGCATCCGAGTGGAAGGGCAGTAAGCCCCCGATAGGGCCCGGGGGATCCCCCGGGCCCAACTCCCCCAAGCGAACGCGACCCACACCCGATCGCCGGTAGCCGCTCCGATCAATCTTGTAAACGATTACGTAATCGTTTACAATAATTTCTCAAACGATCATGAGGACACCGACGGTGAAGGATGTGGCGAGGGAGGCTGGGGTTTCCACGGCGACGGTCTCACGGGTATTGAGCGGGAAGGAGGGGGTAAGCGAGGACAAGCGCCTGAGGGTGTTGGCTGCGATCGAGCGTCTCGGGTACAGGCCGAACGCCGTTGCCAGGTCTCTCCGGGTGGAGAGCACGAGGACGCTGGGGCTCGTGATATCCAACGTGACGAACCCTTTCTTCACCGAGGTGGCGAGGGCTGTCGAGGACGAGGCGGCGCGGGAGGGGTACAGCCTGATCCTGGGCAACGCGGATGAGGATCCTGCCAAGGAGGAGTTGTATCTGAACGTTTTGCTCCAGAAGCAGGTAGATGGGATCCTGCTGAGCCCGGCGCGCTCTGACGCGCCCCATCTGCTCAAAGTGGTAGAGGGAAAGGTCCCTGTGGTGTTCCTCGACCGCTCGATCGACGGTGCTGCAGGGGCGCCTGTCGTCAGAGCAGACGGACGCGGGGCTGTGGATTCGCTCGTGGAGCATCTGATCGAGCTCGGGCACCGCAGGCTGGCGATCATCTCCGGGCCGAGAGAGATCATCTCGGGGAGGGAGCGGCTGGAGGCGTTCTTAAACGCTGCCGGCAGGCGGAACATACGGATACCCGACGAATACATAAAGTTCGGCAATTTTCGCCGGTCGAGTGGTTTTGAGGCGATGCGCAAGTTGCTGGCGCTCGCGGAGCCGCCCACGGCGGTATTCGCGGCGAACAACCTCATGGCGCTTGGGGCTCTTCAGGCCCTCGAGGAAGCAGGAGTGAGGATCCCGCAGGAGATCTCCTTCGCCAGCTTCGACGACGTCCCCTGGTTCGGGCTCCTCAAGCCTCCGATCACAGCGATAGCCCAGCCCACGCGCGCGCTGGGAGCATCGGCGGCCAGCCTGCTCATAGAGATGATAAGGGAGTGCAGGAGCACGAAGGGACCCGAGCCCATGGAGGCGCAGCTGGTGATCAGGGGCTCTTGCGGTCCCGTGAGGGAGGGTGTGCGGTGAGTTCACTTCTCGAGATGCGGGGGATAACCAAGCGGTTCCCGGGCGTGGTCGCCCTGGACGGGGTCGACTTCGATCTGAAAGCCGGCGAGGTGCACGTCCTGCTGGGAGAGAACGGAGCAGGCAAGAGCACGCTCATCAAGATACTCTCCGGCGCTTACCAGCCGGATGAGGGCGAGATCTACCTGGACGGCAGGAGAGTCATCCTGAGCTCGGCGGTCGCCGAGCGGCTGGGCATCTCTACCATATACCAGGAGTTCAACCTGGTCCCGCAGCTGACGGTCGCCGAGAACATCTTTCTGGGACGCCAGCCGAGGCGCTTCGGTCTCGTCGACCGGCGGCGGATGCTCGCGGACGCACACGCACTCCTCGAGAGGCTCGGGGTCCGGGTCTCGCCCGATGCACGCGTGGAGCGGCTCGGGGTGGCCCAGCAACAGATGGTCGAGATAGCGAAAGCGCTGAGCCTGGACACGAGGATCCTCATCATGGACGAGCCGACCTCCGCGCTCTCCGGGGAGGAGATAGTGCGGCTTTTCGAGACGATCCGGAGCTTGCGGCAGGAGGGAGTGGGGATAATCTTCATCTCCCACCGCCTGGAGGAGGTCGCCGAGATAGGCGACCGCGTGACCGTACTGAGGGATGGCAAGAAGATCGGAGAGTGTAGTGCGCTGACCGAACCGTCCCGTCTGGTAAGGATGATGGTCGGACGGAGTATAGAGAACCAGTTCCCCAGGCGTAGGTCCCGGGTGGGTGACACCCTGCTGGAGGTAAAGGGACTCTCGCGCGAAGGAATCTTCCGGGACATATCCTTCCAGGTCAGGTCCGGAGAAGTGGTCGGGCTCGCGGGGATCGTGGGTGCAGGCAGGACCGAGCTGGTGAGGTCCGTATTCGGGGCGGACCCTTTCGACTCCGGGGAGGTACTCGTCGGGGGGCGCAGGCTGAGGTCCGGGGAGGTGGAGGAAGCTGGAAAGGCGGGGCTCGGCTTCGTCCCGGAGAACAGGAGAGACCAGGGCATAGTCCCGCCGCTCTCGGTGGCTGACAACCTCAGTCTGGCCACGCTCAAGAGGTACCGCAGGCTTGGCCTGATCGACCGCGGACGGATGCAGCGGCAGGCCTGGCGCATGATCGAGGAGTTGAACATCAGGCCTCCTAAACCTGATCAGGAGATCCGCTACCTCTCGGGTGGGAACCAGCAGAAGGTGATCATAGGCAAGTGGCTTCTGGCCCATCCCAAGGTCCTGATACTCGACGAGCCGACGCGGGGGATCGACGTCGGCGCCAAGGTGGAGATCTACGAGCTGATCAACGCGCTCACCCAGGACGGGGCTGGGGTTCTCATGGTCTCCAGCGAGCTCCCCGAGGTGCTCGGCATGAGCGACAGAATCCTGGTGATGAGCGACGGGACCATCACCGGGGAGCTCTCCGCAGAAGAGGCCACACAGGAGAAGGTCATGCAGCTCGCGACACGCTCGAGGAGGACCGCAGTTGGCTAGTATAGTGCAGAAGGTCGCCCCCCGCTCGCTGCTCTCCAGAGGAGGCCCGCTGGGTGGTCTCATCCTGCTCGGCCTCATCCTCACGTTTCTCTCCCCCAACTTCCTCACCTTCCAAAACCTCTTCAACGTGGGTTTTCAGGCCGCGGTCGTGGCGCTCCTTGCCTTCGGACAGACCTTCGTCATCGTCTCAGGAGGGATAGACCTCTCGGTCGGCAGCGTCCTCGGTCTCTCGGGGATCGCCTTCGGATGGGCTTCGGTGAAGGCCGGGCTTCCGCTCCCCGTGGCCCTTGGGGTGGGGCTGGGGATAGGTGTTCTTGCGGGGTTGGTGGACGGATTGCTCATCACGTTGGGCAGGCTACCACCGTTCATCGCTACGCTGGCCATGCTCAGCGCGGCCCGGGGGATGGCGCTCGTCATCTCCGGGGGCGTCCCGCTAAACCCCATACCACGCGCGGTGAGCGAGTTCGGGAGCGGCGACATCTTCGGGTTCGTACCCTACGCGGTGGTTCTCATGGTACTGGCCTGGCTCGCGACTGCCGGGATCCTACGCACCACCTACCCGGGCCGTTGTATGTACGCCATAGGTGGAAACGAGGAGGCCGCGAGGCTCTCGGGGATAAACGTTTCGGCCCAGAAGCTGGTCATCTACTCGCTCTCGGGGCTGTTCGCAGCCGTAGCCGGGATACTGCTGACCGCCCAGCTCGCTTCGGCCCAGCCTCAGGCGGGCACCGGATTCGAGCTCGACTCGATCGCGGCGGCGGTGATCGGAGGAGCCAGTCTGGTGGGAGGCGTTGGCTCGGCGACCGGCACCTTCATAGGCGCGCTGATACTCGGCGTGTTGCGCAACGGTCTGACCCTGCTCAACGTCTCGTCTTTCTGGCAGGAGGTGGTGATAGGAGCGGTCATCGCGCTGGCCGTAATGACCGACACGCTGCGCAAGCGCGGAGCATAGCCGAAAGAAACGAAGCGGAAGCTCTGATGCGAAGAGGATCTTTTAGGCGATCATCGAGGAGGAAAGACATGGACCGCAGCGAAAGAAGAGCAGACGGATTCCGCAGGAGAAACCCGCTCAGCCGGACTGATTTTCTGAGGCTTGGCGGCGCCGGTCTGGCTGCCACCGCGCTCCTTGGGGCCGCCGGGTGCGGTGGAGGAAGCGCGGGTCAGGGGGGTTCGAGTGGGGGCGGTTCCGGGGGCACGAAGACGATTGCGCTCTCGCTCTCGACCCTCAACAATCCCTACTTCGTGGCCATGCGCAGCGGCGCGCAGCAGGAGGCGAAAAAGCTCGGGGTCAAGCTGCTCATCGCCGACGCCCAGAACGACGCCTCCCAGCAGCAGAAAGACATACAGACATTCATAACCCAGCAGGTTGACGCCCTTCTGGTGAACCCGGTCGACTCGCAGGCCATAGTGCCCTCCATCCAGCAAGCCAACCGAGCCAAGATCCCGGTGTTCGCGCTCGACCGTGGGGCATCGGGGGGAGACGTGACCTCCACCATCATCTCCAACAACGTTAAGGGCGGAGAGATCGCTGCCAAAGAGCTCATCAAGTTGGTTGGCAGCGGTGACGTGGCGGAGCTCCAGGGTGTGCCGGGCACGGACGTGGCGCGGGACAGAGGCAACGGCTTCGAAAACGTCATAAAGAAGCAGAGCTCTGTCAGGCTGGTCGCCAGCCAGCCGGCCAACTTCGACCGCAACCAGGCCTTCAACGTAGCCCAGAACATCCTGCAGGCGCATCCGAACATCAAGGGGATCTACGCCCAGAACGACGAGATGGCGCTGGGGGCCGTTCGGGCGCTCGGCGGCAAGGCGGGCAAGGAGGTGAAGATAGTCGGGTTCGACGGTGAGCCGGACGCCATAAAGGCCATAAAGCAGGGCAAGATGAACGCTACCGTAGCCCAGCAGCCAATAAGGATCGCCCAACTCGGCGTGCAGTACGCCATCAAGGTCATCGGCGGCAAGAAGGTCCCCAAAAACGTGCGCGTCCCCGTCAAACTCGTCACCCGCCAGAGCGTGGGATCCTACCACGGCTGGGGAGCCGGTGCGGGCAGCTGACGTACTCGTCGTAGGTTCGATCAACCAGGACTTCGTGCTCAGGGTACCCCGGCGCCCGAGGCCCGGCGAAACGGTCACGGGCGCCGATCTTTCCTTCCATGGAGGCGGTAAAGGGGCGAACCAGGCCGCCGCAGCATCGTTGCTCGGCGCATCCGCCTCCATCCTGGGGTGTGTGGGCGAAGACACGTTCGGAACGGCGTTGCTCCGATCCCTGACGAATCTCGGTGTCGACACCAGTCTGGTCAGAGAGGTAGGCGAACCCCGGACAGGCACTGCCTTCATCACGGTGACGACCGATGGCGAGAACGCCATCGCTGTCGCTCCGGGAGCAAACCTTGCCCTTACCTGCAAAGACGTAAGAGCCGCGGCCACACAGATACGTGATGCGGGCGTGGTGGTGGTTCAGATGGAGATTCCCCTCGAGAGCGTGGAGGAAACGGTAAGGATCGCCGATCAGGCCGGCACCCGCTTGGTCTTGAACCTGGCGCCACCGGCCGACCTTCATCCGGAAACACTCCGCGTGGCGGACCCGCTCGTGCTCAACGAGCACGAAGCCTCGTTTCTTTTGCAGAGGAGAAACAAAGGGGCAGACAACCTCGAGGAGTGCCTCGCCATGGTCCCGGCCCTGCTCGAGCTCGGTCCACGCTCCGTGGTTGTGACCCTCGGTCGTTTCGGCGCGGTATTCTCCGATGGTGTATCGCCACCTCGGCACATTCCGGCTCCGAGGGTAAGAGCGGTCGACACCACGGCGGCGGGTGACGCGTTCGTTGGAGCCCTAGCGAAGTGCCTGGTGGCAGGGGATCCATTGCAGCAGGCCGTATCTTTCGCCGTCTGGGCGGGCGCGTTCGCGGTAACCAGAGAGGGGGCTCAGGAGTCTCTTCCTACCCTCGATGCATTACTGAGGTTCAAAGGGGGCGAGGTACGTGCCCACGGCTGACCTCCGGTTCTGGATGCAGGATCATAACCTCGGGTGGATCTAGTAGTAGAGAGAGGCTACCGGGTCTCGGTGTGGGGGCGATGCCGCTCGAGAGTCCCCTACCGAACAGCAAAAGCAGTAGGCTCTTCTCCAAAGACCTCCCATATCGCTGGTGCACGGTTTGGCTTCAGGCTTGGGTGAGGTCCGCAGATCTCGCTGAAGATAGAATGAGAAGATGGCGTCTGAGAACCACGGAGCGCGGGCGAGTGCGGTGAGGGGTGATCCGGGCAGAGGAACCAGGCGGCGACGGCTTCCCGGACCGCAGGTGTCCCCGTGACGGGCAGAGGTAAACCACCCTTCCTCTCCGGTTCAATGATACGAAGGATCATCTGGTCGACATGTGCGGCGCTCCTCACCCTGGCGGTTCTATCTGCCGGTGGTGATGAGAGGTTCTCTCACGCGCCATACCCCAGGAGCTACGTGAGGATCAACCAGGTGGGCTTCGAGCCTCAGGCTCCCAAGCGGGCGCTGCTCATGTCGGGCAGGCCGTACGCTGGTAAGCGCTTCGTCGTGAGATCCCTGAGGGGTGAAGTTGTGATGAGTGGAAGGGTGGGGCGGCTGGTTGGTCGGTGGAACAGCAGGTTTCCTTATGTGTACGAGCTCGACTTCTCAAGGCTGAGAGAGCCAGGACTCTACCGCGTAAGGGTAGAGGGTTCCGGACGGGCGGTCTCCCCGCCATTCAGAATAACCCAGAAGGTAGGCCTCTACGATCCCTTACTGAGAAATGCTTTGTCGTTCTACAGAGATCAGCGTGACGGACGGGACGTGCTCCCAGGGCCTTTGCATCGCGAACCCTCACACCTCACCGATGCCTCCGCCTACATATACCAGAGACCCTCCTACAAAAATGGGCGGCTGCAGAAACCCCTGGTCCGGATCGGGGGGCCAATAGATGTGTCCGGAGGTTGGTTCGATGCGGGAGATTATCTTAAGTTCGTCGAAACCGCAAGCTACACGGACCTCATGATGCTGCTTGCTGCACGCGACTACTCGCGATCCTTCCCGCCAAGGTCCGGCCTTTTAAGAGAGAGTTACTTTGGCACCGACTGGTTGAGCAAAATGTGGAACGGCAACATGGGTAGGCTCTTCTACCAGGTTGGGATAGGAGACGGAAACGGCAGTGCCATCCTCGGGGATCATGACTTCTGGCGCCTGCCCCAGATGGACGACGCCAGACACGTGAGCAAGCGAGATCCGGCATACTTCGTGAAGTACCGGCCCGTCTTCAAGGAGTCCACGTCGAGCGGGGGGATAAGCCCAAACCTGGCGGGGAGGATGGCCGCGGCCTTCGGGCTGTGCGCTCAGGTCTTCTGGCCCCGAGACCCGACCTACGCTAGGGGCTGCCTGCTGAAAGGAGAGCAGATCCTGGACGCTGCGCGTACACACCATCCGCTGCCTTTGACCACCACGACACCACACTCTTATTATCCGGAGGTCAGCTGGCGGGATGACATGGAGCTCGGTGCAGCAGAGCTCGCTGAGGCCTTGGAGCATAACCCCGACAGATCGGGCTTGCCCCACCAGGACGCAGAGTACTATCTCGAAATGTCCGCCCGGTGGGCTCGTGGTTATACGAGGTTGCATCCCCATGGGCTTGACTCCTTAAACCTCTACGATACGAGCACGCTCGCCCACGCGGAGCTGGCCCGGGCTATCGAGGACGGCCCGGACGTGAAGCTGGCCGTGAACCGCAGAGAGCTCATCAAGATGATCGCGCGTCAGCTGGTGCAAGCCAAGGCGCGGGCCGGGAAGGATACTTTCGGACTTGGCATAGATTACTCAGAGGGCGATTATGTCCCCCATGCCCTGGGGCTCGCGGTCACCGCAGAACTCTACCAGAAGCTGACCGGATCAGGTAGTTTTTCCAAGCTTGGACAGCACAGCCTGGACTGGGTGCTCGGCGACAACGCCTGGGGCTCATCTTTCGTGGTTGGCGCAGGCAAAACCTTTCCACATTGCCTTCACTCTCAGATCGCCAACCTTTCTGGTACGCTGAATGGCAGACCCCCTATCATGGCCGGGGCCACCGTAGACGGTCCCGCACAAAGCGACACATTCTCCGGGCTGGGAGTGCCTCAGGGTGCGCGCCGATGTCCGCAAAGTGGGGGTGATAGTTTCAGACCCTTCGATGGTCACGGGCTAAGATACGCTGACAACGTGCGGGCCTGGCCCAGCGTGGAACCCTCCGATGATTACACGGCGCTCACCCTTCTGGCTTTTTCCTCATAACCATCCACACCCAAACGACAGAGAGCAAACCCCTCACCGTAGGCGTGCGAATCCGGGCTCACCGAAGGACCTTCGACAAACGTCAGAAGAGATCCGGAGCTCAGGATACCCGGAATGGGAGCGGTGAATTTTCATCCCTGACTTTCAACTCCTTAGCCTTCTAGGCCCAGATGATCGAAAGCTGTCTCCCATGAGCCCCCTAACTAATGCTCTCGTCTGGACAACCTGGGCCCGGGAGAGTAATATATTAATAAACTTTATTAATCAAATGGGGTGTGAGGTGCGAAGGACACCGGGAAGGCCGGGACTGCTAGGGAAGATGAACGCCGGGCTTCTACTCGAGATAATCCGGGACCAGGGCCCACTTTCAAGGCCACAGCTTGCGTCAGCCACCGGGTTGAGCCTGCCCACCGTGAACTCCCGGGTGGGGGAACTTCTCGCTGCGGGATACGTGCGGGAGGATGGCTGGACGCGATCGACGGGCGGCAAGCGGGCCAGGCTGTTGCGTTTTAACGAGGATTTCGGCTATGTGGTCGGGCTGGATGTCGGCGGGCATCAGGTATCGGTGGCGGTAGCGGATCTCTCCGGGGACATCGTGCACTTCGAACGCCGTCCGCTAGGGACGCGCGTCGACGCCGGGAATATCCTCAAAGCTTCGGCGGAGATGTTCGAAGCCGCGCTTGCGGCATCGTGCGTCTCGAAGGCCAAAGTCATGGCCGTCGGCGTATCCACCCCGGGGCTAGTGGATCCCTCGAGCGGGGAGGTTGCCCTGGTACCCAACATCCCGGGATGGGCTGACCTGGGTCCGGCGCGGCGGCTGGAGGAGCTGCTTGGGGTCCGGCCCCTGCTCGAGAACAACGTCAACGCGGCGATGGTGGGGGAGCACTGGAAGGGGGTTGCCAGGGGCTGCGATGACGCTGTCTTCGTGGCGATCGGGACCGGGATCGGGGCGGGGATCATGGTTGGAGGAAAGCTCTACCGCGGGTTCCATGGTGGAGCCGGTGAGATAGGGTTGCAGAGGGATTTCGAAGACGACCAGGTCCTCGATGAAGAGTTCGGACCATTTGAGCGCCGGGCCTCCGGGCTGGGCATAGCCCAGCGCTACCGCGAGCTGGCCGGTGAGGGGGAGGAGATGACCACGCGCAAGATCTTCGCCGCGGCCCGTCAGGGAGACGAGCTGGCACGCAGGGTGATCTCGGAGGCGAGTTCGGTGTTAGCAGGGGGGATCGTGAACCTCTGCGCGATCCTCGACCCAGAGATGGTCGTGTTGGGAGGGGGCGTTGCCCGGGCCGGGGAAGAGATAGCAGGTCCCGTGCGTCGGAGGCTGCACAGAGCGCTTCCTGCCCCCCCAAGTCTCATGCTGTCTGCCCTGGGGGACAGGGTTTCGGTGGTCGGGGCGGCCAAGATAGCGCTAGACGCGGCGCTCAGGGAAGAACCGCTGCTCGGCGGCCAGAGAAGGATGTCGGGGAAAGGAGAATAAAGGCATGGGCGAGAAATCGATGAGGAGAGGGACATACACCCGCGGCGAATTTCTGGGCCTCGGGGTGGCTGGTGCGGCCATCCTCGCCGGATGTGGTGGGGGGCAGAGCGGTTCCAAAGGTGGGGGCACCACGACGCTGAACGCCCTTTTCATGCAACAAGCCGCTTACAGCAGCGACAACGTCAACAGCATGACGAAAGCCTTCGAGAAGCAGAACCCGGGCATAAAGGTCAACCCGACGTTCGTCGCCTACGAGGCCCTGCATGACAAGATCATCACCGCCGCCCCGGCGGGCTCGTACGACGTAGTCCTGATGGACGTGATCTGGCCGGCAGAGTTCGCGACGAAGAAGATAGTCGCAAAGACCACCGGTAGGATCCCGCCGGGTGAACGCAGCAAGATCCTCGGAGGTGCGCTGCAGGCGGTCGGCTACAAAGGGGATTACTACGGGTTTCCCTGGATCCTCGACACCAAGTACTTCTATTACAACGAGGACATGCTCAGGAGGGCCGGTGTCAAGCGCGCGCCTGCGACCTGGGACGAGGTGGTGGCCGCTGCAAAGGCCGTAAAATCGAAGGGGATAATAAAGTATCCGCTGGTATGGAGCTGGGCGCAGGCCGAGGCGCTCATCTGCGACTACACCCAGCTGCTTGGGGCTTTCGGCGGGCGTTTCTTCGACGGCTCGGGAAACCCTGCCTTCAATACCGGGGGCGGGCTCGCGGCGCTCAAGTTCATGAAGATGACGCTGGATGAAGGGCTCACCAACCCATCTTCCATAACCTCGATCGAGGACGATGTGCGCAAGGTCGTCTCCCAGGGACAGGCAGCCATGGCGCTCAACTGGACCTACATGTTCGCGCTCGCGAACGATCCCAAACAGAGCAGGGTCGCCGGGAAGATCAAAATAGCACACACCCCCAGAGGACCGGGGGGTGCCCCGGGGGTCAACGGGAGCATGGGGCTCGCGATCACACGGGGCAGCCAGAACCAAGACGCGGCCTGGAGGTACATACAGTTCATCGCGAGCCAGAAGATACAGGACAGGTACGCCAAGCTCTCGCTTCCGGTCTGGAAGAGCTCTTACGACAAGAAGCAGGTAATCGACGCTCTGCCACAGGTAGTGCCGGTGGCCAAGAAACAACTGAACAATATGATCCTGCGACCACAGGTCGCCAGCTACAACGATTTCTCGCACGAGCTACAGGTGCAGATACAGCTGGCGCTCAAGGGTAAGAAGTCACCCGAGCAGGCCCTGGACGATGCTGCCAGGACTACGGCCTCGATCCTGAAGAGCTCCTGAGATCATGGGTGCCGTGCAGATTAAGGAGGTGCGTCCGGCTGTCACGCGAGGTGGGGGGCCGTGGCGCAGGCTCTTTTCCCAGGAAGGCCCCACGGCGGTTGTGCTCCTGCTGCCGAGCTTGATCGTCGTCTTCGGCATCATCATCTATCCTCTGCTGAAGACCCTCTACACCTCCTTCTTCGCCGTCGACAGCGCGTTCCCCGGACACTACCCGTTCGTGGGCCTCGGGAACTACGCGCACGTCCTCAGAACGGGCGAGTTCTGGGATGCGGTGGGACATACAGCGTACTTTACGGTTCTCACGACCTTCCTCGAGGTTTTCTTCGGGCTCCTCATCGGGCTTCTGCTCAACACCGACCTCAAGGGGCGCTGGCTCTTCCGTTCGATCGTCATACTCCCGTGGGCCCTGCCGACGATCGTCAACGGGGCGATGTGGCGTTGGATCTTCAACGCCGACTACGGGGCGCTGAACGCCTTGCTCACCCAGCTGCACATCATCCCCCACTACAGAGCTTGGCTCGGCGATCCGTGGACCGCGCTCAACATGGTCGCCGTCGCCGACATCTGGAAGAACACACCGCTGGCGGCGTTCTTCATCCTGGCGGCGCTGCAGACCATACCCGGTGATCTCTGCGAGGCCGCAAGGGTGGATGGGGCCGGCAGGCTCAGGAGCTTCTTCAGCATAACGCTGCCGCTGCTCATGCCGACGATAGTCATCATCCTGGTGCTCAGGACCATGGAGGCCTTCAAGGTCTTCGACATCATCTACGTCATGACCGGGGGAGGACCGGCCAACGGGACCGAGACCGTGGCCTACTACACCTACGTCGAAGCCTTCTCGAACCAGCTCTTCGGCGAGGGAGCGGCGCTGGCCTACATCATCGCGATCTTTATCCTGTTCTTCGCGATCATCTACATGAGGATGCTGCAGAGAGGAGAGGTGGAGTACTAGAGCCATGAGAGATTCGTTGGGTTACAGGGTCTTTATCCACACCGCCGCCGTCGTCGTAGCGGTGGCCGTGCTGGCTCCCTTTGCGTGGCTCCTGATCTCGAGCATCGCCGCACCGGCGGATCTGCTCTCGCGGCCGCTGCACTGGATACCGGCCCATCCCTCCTTCTCGCGTTACGAGAACGTGCTCTTCAACCCCCGGAACGGCTCGGCAGCCACCTTCCGGGCGGGGATGAGAAACAGCGCGATCGTAGCGGCCAGCTCGGTCGCGATCTCGCTCGGCGTGGGGATCTTCGGCGCCTACGCCTTCGCCCGGCTCAGGTTCCGCTTCCGCAGAGTCATCCTGCTGCTCTTCCTCTCCACCTACATGTTGCCACCGATCGCGCTGGTAATCTCGCTCTACCTTACGATGGCCCGCCTGCACCTGCTCGACACCAGGCTGGGGCTCATCCTGGTGTACTGCTCGTTCATCACCCCGTTCGTGCTCTGGATAATGAGCGGCTACTTCCAGAGCATCCCCAGGGAGCTCGAGGACGCCGCACGCATCGACGGCTGCACCAGGATCGGAGCCCTCTTCCGGGTTATCCTTCCGCTGGCACGCTCCGGGATTCTCGCCACGGCACTGTTTGGCTTTCTCTTAGCCTGGGACGAGTTCCTTTACGCCCTGATCTTCACCTCATCGCTCAACTCCAAGACCATCCCGGTGGCCATAGCCGAGTTCACCGGGCGCCACACCGTCAACTTCGGCATGCAGGCGACCGGCGGGATCCTCGCCTCGCTCCCCCCGCTGGCGATCGCCTTCGTGTTCCAGCGTTACCTGGTGGGAGGGCTCGCATCCGGCGCGGTGAAGGGGTAGAGATCAATTCTAGCGATTTCCTGAAGAAGAGGCAGAAAGGAGACGTAGAAACCTTGACGTACCTGCAGGATATCCTCGACCAGCCGGAGAACATCGAACGGGTCGGTCGTTTCTTCTCGGCGGAGCTCCAGAAGCTAGACCTTTCCCGCTTCGAGGCCGGTTCGCTCGTCTTCACGGGCATGGGGTCGAGCTATTTTGCCTCACTTCCGGCCGTCTTCGCCGCGCGCCGCGCGGGGCGCAGGGCCTTCGCGTTGACCGCCGCGGAGCTACTGGAGCCCGGGGGTGATCACCTGGGAGACTGCTACGTCGGGATCTCACAGTCGGGAAAGAGCGCCGAGACGGTACGAGCCCTCTCTCAGGTGGAGGCACCCCGCCTATCTCTCACCAACGATGGAAGGGGTCCACTCGCCGAGGTCTCGGACCAGGTCCTCGCCATAGGCTCTGGGCGGGATACCGCCGTGGCGGTCAAGACCCACACCGCGACGATCTGTGCCCTGGCCTACCTCGTAGCCCTCCTGCTCGGCGAGGAGGCTCCTGGGATGGACCGCCTGCCCACCCTCATGGAGGAGGTGCTTGAGGATAGCTCCCCGGTAGCACGGGAGGTGGCCGAATCTTTCGCAGGGATGAATGCTCACCCGGACTTCGTGGGGCGCGGGGTGTCTTTCGCCACCGCGGAGGAGGCGGCGCTGCTCTTCAGGGAGGTGACGAGAGAGCCCGCCGCCAGCCTGGATACCCTGCAGTACCTGCACGGCCCGATAGAGGTGGCCGGAAACGGCTACGGATGCGTGATCTTCGGCTCCGGGAGGGAGGTCAGGCTGGCCGAGGATCTAGCCTCTTACGGGGCTACCGTGCTTCTCGTCACGACATCGCAAGCCCACGAACGAGAGAACCTGAGGGTGGTGCATATTCCCCAGATCGAGGATACTCTGCTGCCGGTGCTCGAGATACTGCCCGTCCAGCTCTTGGCCTACCATATGGCCCGGGCGCGCGGGCTGCAGGCCGACGGATTTCGTCACCACCAGCCCGACACCAAGCTAGCGCAGGCGTGAAGCTGGCGGTTGTAGGTAACGTAAACGCCGACCTCCTGGTCTGGCCGGTGGAAGAGCTCCCCCCTCCCGGCGCGGACCAGCTGGTCGAGTCGATGGAGATACGAGCCGCGGGCGGCGCCGGCAACACCGCCCTCGCCCTCGCCGCCCTGGGGCGCCCGCCGCTACTGGCAGGTTGCGTCGGCGAGGACCACTTCGGGAGTTTCATCCTGGAGAGCCTCTCGGCGGCGGGCGTGGCTACCGACCATATGACCGTCGTCCCGAAGGCACGAACCGGAATCTCGATAGCCTTCGAGGCGCCCGGCCGTGATCGCTCCTTTCTGACCTTCTCCGGCTCGCTCGAAAGGTTCAACCTCTCGATGGTGCCCATGGAGGAGATCAGGTCGAGCGATCTTCTGCTCCTCTGCGGGTACTTCAACCTGACCGCGCTGCGCGGCCGCCCCGCCCGGCAGCTGCTGCTCGAGGCGCGCTCCGCGGGCGCACTCACCCTCTTCGATAGCGACTGGGACCTGCACGGATGGACCAGAGAGGCCCGAAAAGAGGTGGCGGATCTGCTGCCGCTCGTCGACATCTTCCTCCCGAACGAGGACGAGGCCAGGATGCTCACCGGTCTCTCGGATCCGGAGGCCGCCGCATGCCGGTTGCAGAGGATCTCTGGCGGATGGGTGGTGGTCAAGCTGGGGAGGGAGGGATGCCTGGCCGTCGGTCCTACGGGGAAGCACAGGGTGCCTGCCCCCAAGACCAGAGCCCGGGATACCACCGGAGCCGGTGACGCCTTCAACGGAGGGCTGATGTTCGCCCTGAGCTCAGGGGGCGGTTGGAGAGATTCCCTCCGCTTCGCCACCCATCTGGCCTCCGAGGTGGTCTCACGCCCCTCGCACGACCGCTACCCTTCTGCGGAAGAGGTGAGAAAGTGAGGCGGGCCGGTAGCCTCATCGGGGCGGAACACAGGCTGCGGCGTCCCAACATGGTCATCCCGCGGCACCGTACGAAAAGCAGACGACGTTCCCTCGATCGAACCGCGCAATCCATCGCCTACCGGGAACGGGAGAACCCTCCTGCTCCCTCCTCACCGTTCAAAGCCTCGTAAGCCTTGAGGGCGAACCAAAGCTCGGCCACGTCCTCGGTGTTGCCCAGGCTCCTTTGCGTGAGATCCTCGATGCGTTTGATCCTGTAGACGAGCGTCTGCCGGTGGATGTGGAGTATCTTTGCCGTTTTCGTCCAGCTTCGGTCCTGCACCAGAAAGGTGCGCAGGGTATGCAAAAGATCGGAGCTGTGCCGGCCATCGTACTCGAGCAGTCGGCCAAGGATCTGGCGAACGATCAGCCCGATGTCTTCCGCTTCGTGTGGGAGAAATGGGGATATCCTGACCTCTTCCTCGCCGTAGACAGCGACGGGCCTGCCGGAACGCGCGGCAGCCTTGAGAGCCCACAACGACTGCCTGTACGCGTTGGGAATGCCACCGGTGTCGTCGGCGGCCCGGCTCAGGCCGGTAATCATGCGCAGCCTCCGTCCCTCCTCCAGCAGCACCCCGAGATGGTCCGGCGTGTCGCGCAACAGCACTACGAGCCGACGGGACCTCACGAGCATGAGGTGGGGAATCCGATGGTCCTCCAGCCTGAAATGGATCTCCGAGTAGCCCGGGTCTTCGCCTAGCTCCTCACAGCAAGCAACCACGTAGGGCCCCTCCGCCAGACCACGCTCCATGAGGGTGTATCGCGCGGAATCCATGGAGATCCGATTCTCTATGAGCCCAGAGAGTATTTCGGCCCCTGACCTCCTGTTGCGCTCGTACTCGGCCACCAGCCGCTCAACCTCGAGCGCGACGATCTCCGTAATATGATGCAGTATGAAGAGATCCGGAAAACCATCCCGGGCCACGACGGCCAAGACAGCTCGCCGGGATGCCGGAACTGGCATGACGAGCGTGGGCCGGCCCGTGGCCTGCAGACGCAGCACCGTGGGCAGCGGGCCAGAGCGACGGGCTCTCTCCTCGAGCAAAGCCTGCGCGAGATCTCCAGGCGGGCCCGGCGCACCGCGTACGAGAGAGAGCCCGGTCTCGGGATCGAGGACGAACAGGCGGCACCCCAGCAACTCCTCGAGGCTACGCAGTAGGGCCACACCTTCCGCGCGCCTGGTTGCTATCCTCACCGCCTCGTAGATTTTCATGACCTGCAGCAGGCGCCTGTGTTCCTCGTTGCGATTCGCTTCCGCCACGGTGCGCGTGATGGCAGAGAACGGTACCTCGTAGGCGGCCAGGATCACCGGAAAATTCAACTCCTCTGCAGTTGAGAACATCTTCTCGGAAAGCGGCGGCGCATAGGCCTGGTCGCATATGAGTATGCCCCGCACACCAGCCCGGGTCAGTTCTTCTATGAAGGTCGCCTGCTCCGAAGCTTGCTCGGGTACGGTAAATCCCACGGTCATCAGAAGCTCGCCCTCGGCGAGCCACTCCATGGGGTCGGGCAGCTCACAGACGTGAGCCCAGCTTATCTCCCGATCCAACCCTCCCGTGCCCGCCACAACCTTCAGCCTGAAGGCCGGCGTCTCCACCAGTTCCCGGATCGTAATGGCCATCCTTAGTTCATCATACATTAATACTAGATATACATACAAATTCCTATATTTGTAGCATTGCGCACACGAAATCTCCGGGGCTATATTTTTGACGTTCGAAACGAGGGAAGGAAAGCAGTATGAAGCTTACGGACCATGCCAGGCGTCATAAAGAGGTGCGCAACCTCATCGGGGGGGAGTGGCAGAAGAGGGAAGACCTGCCGACAGAGCCCGTCTACGACCCTGCTACGGCAGAGGTCATAGCCCAAACCCCCCTCTCCAAAAAAGAGGATGTGGAAAGAGCAGTAAGGGCGGCGGAGGAGGCCTTCTCGGGGTGGTCTTCGACCCCGGTGGTCGAGAGGGCACGCATCCTCTTTCGGCTGAAGATGTTGATGGAGGAGAACTTCGATGAGCTCTCCTCCCTTGTGACCCTGGAGAACGGCAAGGACAAAAAGGATGCCTCAGGGGAGGTCAGGCGTGCGATAGAGGTTGTTGAGTTTGCCTGCGGGATGCCCACCCTCTTGATGGGTGAGACGGTGAGGGATGTGGCGAGGGGGATAGACAACCTCTCCTTTCGCTACCCTCTGGGGGTGGTGGCGGCGATCACACCGTTCAACTTCCCGTGCATGGTACCTATGTGGACGATTCCCATAGCCATAGGGGCGGGCAACACCTACATCTTGAAACCCTCCGAGAGGACGCCTCTGTGCTCGCAGAGGATAGGGGAGCTGCTCTTTGAGGCGGGGCTTCCAGAAGGGGTTTTCAACATAGTGAACGGGGCCAAAGAGGTGGTTGATGCCATCCTCACCCATCCCGGGATAAAAGCCATCTCCTTTGTAGGATCTCAACCTGTAGCAGAGTACGTCTACAGAGAAGGATGCGCCCATGGAAAGCGGGTACAGGCTTTAGCGGGAGCCAAGAACTCCATGATCGTCCTGCCCGATGCGGTCTTGGAGAAGGCTGTCCCGAACATCATCTCCTCAGCATATGGCAACGCAGGAGAGAGGTGTCTGGCAGGGAGCGTTCTTGTAGCCGTAGGAAAAGAAGAAGAGCAGGACAGGCTCATAGGAGCAGTAAAAGAAGCCGCAAGTAAGATGAAAGTAGGGCCTGGCTACGAAGAAGGCAGCGAGCTTACCCCCCTCATAAGGGACTCCCACAGAGAGAAGGTCCGCTCCTACGTAGACCTCGCAGAACAAGAAGGAGCAGAGGTAGTACTCGACGGGAGGGTACCCCCAAGAGAAGAAGGGTTTTTCTTTGGGCCCACGATCCTCGATCGGGTAACGGCCAAGATGCGGGTAGCAAGAGAAGAGATCTTTGGGCCGGTACTCTCCGTAGTCCGTGTACCCGACCTGGATGAAGCCATAGAGTTCACCAACGGATCTGCCTTTGGCAACGCCTGCTCGATCTTCACCGAGAGTGGAGCGGCGGTAAGGCGCTGGCGTGAGCGCATAGAGGCGGGGATGCTTGGGGTCAACATAGGAGTAGCGGCGCCGATGGCGTTCATGCCGTTCAACGGGATAAAGAAATCCTTCTATGGGGACTTGCACGCCACGGGCAAGGATGGGGTGAGGTTTTTCACCGAGAACAAGGTCGAGATAGTCCGCTGGCTCTCCTGAGGAGAGGATTCGCCGGGAAAGGTTGCGCCATGCCGATGACGATAGGGGTACCAAAGGAGATAAAAGACCAGGAAGGGAGGGTGGCGCTGCAACCAGACGGCGCAGCGGAGCTCACCCACCACGGCCACAGCGTCCTGATCGAGAAAGGAGCAGGAGAAGCCTCAGGCTTTGCCGACGAAGAGTACCTGCAGGCCGGAGCGAGGATAGAAGAAGACAAGAAGAGACTCTTCTCTTCTTCCGATCTCATCCTCAAGGTCAAAGAGCCCCTGCCCGAAGAATACCCCCTCTTCAAAGAAGGCCAGCAGCTTTTCACCTACCTTCACCTGGCAGCGGACAGGAAGCTGACTAGCTTTCTCCTTGAGAAGAAGATCTCCTCCATAGCCTACGAGACCGTAGAGCAAAAAGACGGCACGCTGCCTTTGCTTGCACCGATGAGCGAGGTGGCGGGCAGGATGAGCGTACAGGCAGCAGCGCACTGCCTGGAGAGCCCGCAGGGAGGAGCGGGGCTTCTGTTGGGAGGAGTACCGGGGACCCCTGCGGCGAAAGTCACGATCATAGGAGGAGGGGTAGTAGGCACAGAAGCAGCCAAGATAGCATTAGGGATGAGAGCCATAGTGAGGGTTATGGACATAAACCCCAAAAGACTCTCCTACCTCTCGGACATCTTTGGAGGAAGAGCGGACCTTGTGATCCCGAACAGAGCCCGCCTTGCCAGCTACGTAAGAGAATCCGATGTGGTCATAGGAGCGGTACTGGTACACGGAGCGAAAGCCCCAAAGCTCATAGACAGGAAGACCATAAGCCAGATGAGGAGAGGCTCTGTAGTGGTAGACGTAGCCATAGACCAGGGAGGGTGCTTCGAGAGCAGCCGTCCCACCACCCACACCCACCCCACCTACGAAGAAGAAGGCGTAATCCACTACTGCGTCTCGAACATTCCGGGAGCGGTAGCGAGGACCTCCACGCTGGCACTCACCAGTGCCACGCTGCCCTATGTGGTTGAGATAGCGCAGAGTGGGAGCGTAGAGAGAGCAGCAAGAGAAGACGAAGCCTTGAGGAGAGGGCTTGCCACCACAGCAGGCCATCTCACCTCAGAGCCTGTAGCGCAGGCGCACTCCCTTGCCTACACCCCTCCAGAGGAGGTCTTGGCCTGAGCGCGGGAGCGCAGGCATAAGAACTCCGGCTCGAAGGAGGTCGAAGATATGTCCGGAACGGAGACAAGCAGGCTGCTGGAGAAGGACCGACGCTACGTCTGGCACGCCATGGGAGGTTACGCTCCCGACGGTCCCTCCCCGATGGTGGCGGTCAGGGGTGAGGGGGTTTGGGTCTTCGATTCGGATGGGAACCGCTACCTCGACGGGATGTCTGGCCTTTGGTGTGTAAACGCGGGGTACGGGAGGGAGGAGCTCGCCCGGGCTGCCTACGAGCAGCTCAGAGAGCTTCCCTACTATCCGCTCACCAAGAGCCATCCCCCCGCGATCGAACTCGGGGAGAGGCTGAGCGAGTGGCTCGATGGGGACTACGTCTTCTTCTACTCGAATTCGGGATCGGAGGCCAACGAGACGGCCTTCAAAATAGCTCGCCAGTACCACGACCAGAACGGCGAGCCGGACCGCTGGAAGATAATAAGTCGTTACCGCGCCTACCACGGTCAGACCTCCGGTGCCCTTGCGGCCACGGGGCAGGCGCAGAGGAAGTACCGCTACGAACCCCTGAGCCCGGGGTTTCTGCACGTCCCTCCGCCCGACTCCTACCGCCGTCCCGAAGGCATGTCACTCGAAGAGTACGGTCGGGAGTGTGCAGGGTACATCGAGCAGGTGATCCAATGGGAGCTGCCGGAGACAGTGGCGGCCGTCATCATGGAGCCCATCATAACGGGAGGGGGCATACTCATCCCCCCCGATGGCTACATGCCCCTGGTCAGGGAGGTCTGCGACCGCTACGGTGTGCTGCTCATAGTAGACGAGGTCATCTGCGGCTTCGGAAGGACCGGGAGCAGGTTCGGCCACCAGCACTACGGGGTCGAGCCCGACATCGTGACGATGGCCAAGGGTATAACCAGCGCCTATTTCCCGCTCTCGGCCACGGCGGTGAGCCGCCGCATCTACGAGTCCTTCTCGGCCGGGGAAGAGTATGCCCGGCTGCGACACGTGAACACATTCGGGGGGCACCCGGGCGGGTGTGCCGTAGCCCTGAAGAACCTGCAGATCATGGAAGAGGAGGGACTCGTGGCACGCTCTGCCGAGGTTGGAGGCGGGCTTCTCGAAAAGCTCTCCCACCTGAAAGCCCACCCGCGGGTGGGTGATGTACGCGGCAGGGGACTCCTGATCGGCATCGAGCTGGTCGAGGACAAGACGAGCAAGAAGCCGGCAGACGCTGGAAGCATCGCGTCGATCATCGCCCGCTGCAAGCAGCGAGGGCTCCTGATAGGGAACAACTCGGACACCGTGGCAGGCTTCAACAACGTGCTGACCCTGGCACCTCCTCTCACGCTGTCCGAGCGTGAGGCGGACTTCATCGCCGAAGTCCTGACCGAGTCCATCGAGCTTGAAGAAGGAGAAGGCGAGGATGTCTGAAGGTTTGCCCCCAGAAAGGGTAGACACCACCGGTGAGCTCGACCGCGCCCTCAGCCTCGGAGGCCTCCTGGCCCTGGCAGTGAGCGACATAACGCCCATGGCGTCGCTGCTCGTCATCGCCCCGGTGGTGCTCGGTCTGGCCGGTACGGCCGGGTTCTGGGCCTATCTGATCGGCTGTTTCATAGCCATAAACGTGGCCGCGTGCATGGGTGAACTAGGCTCTATATACCCGGTTGCGGGCGGCCAGTATTCCATAGTACACCGCGTGCTAGGTGGCCCCCTGGGGTTCGTGGCCCTGCTGGACTACCTGGTGCAGGCCGTCTTCCTCCCGGCAAGTATCGTGCTCGGGTTCGGAACCTACCTGCATTCCCTCAACCACCTCTTCCCGGTGGGGCTCAGCTCCGCGGTGGTCATGGCCATAGTGACGATAGTCGCGGTGCTGCGCATCCGGGTAAACGCTGTTCTCGTGGGTATCTTCCTGGCGATCGAGGTGGCGGTACTGGCCATTCTGGCGCTGGACGGGCTCACCCACCTGAACCAGCCGCTCTCGATAATCTTCCAACCCGTCGCCGCCAGAGGCGGCGAGCTTGCACCCGTGGCCACCGGAGCGATCATCGCCGCGCTCGCCACGGCCCTCTTCTCCGTCAACGGCTACGATAGCACGCTCAACTTCTCCGAGGAGACACGCGGGCCAGCGAGCCACATCGGGCGAGCCGTGGTCCTCGCCGCGCTCACCGGTATACTGCTTGAGATCGTACCGTTCACAGCCGACCTGTTCGGGGCTCAGAATCTCAAGGCCTACCTGGCCAGCAGCACCCCCCTGACCGATCTCGTCGCGCACACCTGGGGCCCTGCTCTCGCGAAGGTGATGATCGTCGGGGCGCTGTTCGCCCTCTTCAACGCCGTTCTGGCAATCACACTGCAGTTTGCCCGCATCGTATGGTCGAGCGCGCGGGATCGGGCCTGGCCACAGCCGGTGAACGAAATGCTCGGACGGGTACACCCGCGCTACCACTCCCCCTGGGTGGCGACGCTCATCATGGGCACCGTAGCAACCGTGCTCTGTTTCGCAGCCAGCCTGGTGACGGCCGTAACCTTCACAGCCGTGCTCATAGTCACGATGTACGGGCTCGTAGCCATCTCCGCTCTGGTGAGCAGGGTCCGCGATCGGCACCTGAGGAGGCCATCAAAGATGTGGTTCTGGCCGGTACCCCCGATCATCGCGCTCGCCGGCGTGGTCATCGCCCTGACCCAGCAGAAGCCAGGCGACCTCCTCGTGTTGCTGGCGCTGTTCGTGGTTGGGCTGGGTTACTACGCGGTGTATCTTCGCCGCCGCTCGCAACGGTGGGTGCCCCACGTGGATGAAGAGATCCTGGAACCCCAGGCAGCGCAGAATCTGGAGGAGGAATAGAGATGAGCACCGACAAGCCGCCCGCTCCACGAGGGCGGGTACGAGACTTCGGGGTCGGAGTGGGATACCTCAAGCCCGGGCCCCAAAACGCCATCACTGACGTGGCGGGGGTCAGAGTCGATCACAGTACGGTTTGGAGGGAAGAGCCGTGCATACGCACCGGGGTCACCGCCATATGGCCCCACGAAGGAAACCCTTTCAGGGAACGTGTATACGCAGCGACGAGCGTGTTCAACGGTTACGGAATCCTCACCTCGGACATCGTGGTGGAGGAGTGGGGGATGCTGGGATCCCCAATCATACTGTGCGACACCCGACACGTCGGGGTGTGCTACGAAGCTGCCGTCTCGTACATGAGCCGGATCGACGCTGCGGTCGGAGTCGATGATGTATTGATGCCCGTCGTGGCCGAGTGTGACGACGGCTATCTCAACGACAACCGCGTTCTCGGCCTGCGGAGTGAGGACGTCCACCAGGCGTTGGAAGAGGCAACATCCGACCCGGTTGGGGAGGGAGCCGTAGGCGCCGGGACGGGAACCCAGCAGTTCGACTTCAAGGGTGGGATAGGCACCGCCTCGAGGGTGATCGAGATAGGAGGCAGGGAGTACACCATCGGCGTACTCCTCAACACGAACTATGGCAGCAGGCACCAGCTCCAGATCGCGGGGATGCCGGTCGGGATGACCCTGCACCGGGGGATGCCCCAAGAGCACAGGGAGGGCTCGTGCATCGGGGTTGTCGCCACAGATCTTCCGCTGCACCCGAGGCAGCTGAAGCGGCTCGCCCGCAGGGTGGACGCCGGGCTCATAAGGACCGGAAGCGTGGGCAACGACGGCTCCGGGGAGATATTCATCGCCTTCACGACGGCTCACCGCGTACCGCGCAGAACCACCTCCGGGACGATCAACATCGACGTCCTCGTCGAGGGACAGTTCTGGACCCACGGCTCTCCGATGGATCTCGTCTTCGAGGCCGTGACGGAGGCGACCGAGGAAGCAGCCCTGAACGCCCTCTTCCAGGCCGATACGGTCCGGGGACGGGACGGGCACGTCCTGGAAGGTTTCCCGATAGACGAGGGGGTTCGGGCATTGACGGCGATGGGGAGGATTTGAGCTCATGGGCCGGTACGCTCCCCGCGACTCTCTCGAGAGCCCGCGCTTCTCCGGGGTGAGGACGTTCATGAGGCTGCCCAACGCCCGTGACCTGCCGAACAGCGACGCGGTGGTCGTCGGCATCCCGTTCGATACGGGGGCGTCGTTCCGTGCGGGGGCCCGCTTCGGGCCGGAGGGAATAAGGAGCGCCTCGCACCTTCTGCGCCCCTACAATCCCCTGCAAGGAATCGGGATCTTCGACCACATCTCGGTTACGGACTTTGGGGACATGCCCATCGTCCCCGGGTACATAGAGGAGAGCTACGAGGCGATCCGTAGGGAGCTTGAGGTCATACATCGTGCGGGTGTGGTCCCCATCGCACTCGGTGGCGACCACTCGATAGCCCTCCCCGAGTTGCGGGCCGCGGCAGCGATACACGGTCCGCTCGCGCTCGTGCAGTTCGACTCGCACGCGGATACCTGGGATTCCTACTTCGGGAAGAGGTACAACCACGGCACTGTGTTCAGGAGGGCTGTGGAGGAGGGGGTGCTGTCCCCCCAGCAGTCGGTTCAGGTCGGGATGAGGGGTTCCCTGTACGGGGCCTCGGACCTGGAGGAGTCGAGGAGGCTCGGGTTCGAGGTCATGAGCACCCAGACGGTCCGGAGGCTCGGGCCGGAAGAGACGGTCGCCCGCATCCGCGAGCGGGTGGGAGAATCAAAGGTCTTCGTCTCCTTCGACGTCGACTTCGTCGATCCCGCCTATGCCCCGGGCACCGGTACGCCCGAAATCGGGGGGGTCACGAGCGCGGAAGCCCTCGAGTTGCTGGGAGGACTTTCCGGCATCGACCTGATCGGGGGCGACGTCGTGGAAGTATACCCGCAGTACGATGGTCCCGCCCAGATCACGGCGCTGCTCGCGGCTACCGTCGCGTTCGAGCTGTTGAGCCTTCTGGCCAGCGTCAAAAAAGCAAACGTAGAACAAAGTGGAGGAACGGAAGATGGACTCGGCCACCGATGAGCCCAGAAACGAGAGCCTTACCGAAAGCATAAATGAAGAGCACCGTCTGAGCAAGGGTTTCGATTTCCGCAGCGCCTTTGCCCTCGCGTTCGCGGACATCTCCCCGATAGTCGCCCTGTATGCGATCTTCGCGCTCGGGTTGTTCGCGGCCGGACCGGCCTTCTTCTGGGCTTTCCCCGTCGTGCTGGCGGGACAGCTTCTGGTAGCCGCAGTCTTCGGCGAGCTCGCGTCACGCTGGCCGTACGCGGGCAGCGTCTACCAGTGGGCCCGACACGTACAGGGAACCCCGTGGGGATGGTTCGCAGCGTGGGCGTACATGTGGGGGCTGACCATAGCGCTCTCCACCCTGTCGTATGGAGCGGCCGGATTTCTGCTTGAGATCTTCGACGTAAAGAACCCGGCGAGGTGGTTGACGACGCTGGTGGCGCTCGTGATCATCGGTATCGGTACACTGGCCAACATGATCGGACGTCGCGTGCTCAAGGTCATGGTCGTCGCGAGCATCATCGCGGAGGTGCTCGGATCGGTAGGGCTGGGCACGATCCTTCTCCTCTTCTACCGGGTCAACCCGTTCGGCACCCTCTTCGACGGCTTCGGAACCCAGGGCAACGGCCTCTGGCTCACCGGGCCCGCACTCATCGCGGTGGCGTTCGTGGGGTGGTCCTTCCTCGGCTTCGAGTCCGCTGGTTCGATCGGCGAGGAGGTCGAGGAGCCCGAGCGCAACGTCCCCAAGGCGATAATACTCTCGCTTTTGTTCGTCGCGCTGGTCGTGATGTATTCGAGCGTCGCGCTGATCCTCGCCATCCCGAACCTCTCGAAGGTCATGGCGGCCAAGAGCGGAGACCCGGTCGCCTACACACTCACCGCGCACTTCGGCGGGGGGATCGGGCGTCCGCTCCTGATCCTTTTCGTCATCGGCTTCCTCTCGAGCTTTCTCGCGGTTCAGGCCGCCGTCTCTCGCTGTGTGTGGGGCTCAGCGCGCGATCGCTCGCTGCCCGGGTCGGGTCTGCTCGACAGGTTGCGAGGTCCGGAACGGCTGCCGGTCTACTCGATCCTGCTGACCGGGGTGGTGGCGGGGCTCCTGGTTCTGCTCGCGGGGTCGAACCTCTACAGCGTGCTGGTGAACTTCACGACGATAGGCTTCTACATCGCCTTCGGCGTGCCCGTCGCAGGGGCCGCGCTCTCTCACCTCAGGGGGACGTGGAGGCCCGGCGCCTTCAGCCTCGGCCGCTGGAGCGCACCCGTGACCTACGCCGCAACGGTCTGGATAATTTTCGAGACGCTCAACATCGTCTGGCCGCGCCAGACCCCGGGGACACCGTGGTATGTCACATGGAGCATGGTGATCACGACTGCAGTGCTCGGCATCATCGGGATCTTCGTCTACCTCGGGGTGCGCGGGCGGATCAGGGCCCCCATAGGAACCAGGCTGGGTATGCCCCCTGAGAAAAACGAGCCTGGAGCAGAAAGGACGGAAGGTGCTGGGCCGGTTCCGGATGCCGAGTGAGTAGATCCAGCATACGTCCATCACGGGAAGGAGGCAAGCAGGGTTGTCATCGCACGGAGAGCCCCTGAAGGTTGCGATGGTCACGGGAGCGGCCAGCGGCATCGGCGCCGCCGTCTCGGCCCTCCTTTCGGAGCACGGTTGGAGGGTGGCCGGGGTCGACTTGCGAAAACCTGCATCCGACCTTGCGTTGATCGCCGACGTGACCGATCGGGACGCGCTGCGCGAGGCGGTCGACAGTATTTCGCGCGAGCTGGGGCCTATTGATCTGCTCGTCACTGTCGCCGGCTACTACGAGATGGTTCCCGTCGCGGAGATCACCGCACAGAGATGGTGGCGGATGCTGGAGGTTCACCTGGGAGGGACAAGGAACGCGTGCGCGGCCGTGTTGCCTGAGATGCTGCGGCGTAACAGCGGGCAGATAATAACCATATCGTCGGAGCTGGCCCTCGGCGGGGGCGACGGAGACGCCCATTACGCAGCGGCAAAAGGCGCAATCATAGGCTTCACCAAGAGCCTGGCGGTCGAGGTGGCAGGCAAGGGCGTGAGGGTAAACTCCGTCGCACCGGGTCCGACCGATACACCGCTGCTCGAGGCAGACTCGCCCTGGAGGGACCCTGGATTTCTGGGCACCCTGCCGCTGCGCAGGCTCGTGCGCCCGGAAGAGGTCGCGGAGGCCGTGCTCTTCCTCGCCGAAGAGGGGAGCTACTTCTGCGGGCAGGTCATCTCCCCGAACGCGGGAGCGGTGATCTGATGGCCATGCACCCCGAAGGAAGAACCGTAGCCCTGGTGACCGGCGCCGCCCAGGGTATCGGCCGTGCCACGGCACTCAGGCTCTCCGCAGACGGCATGCTCGTGGTGGTGAACGACAGGAAACCCTCCGAAGAACTTGACCGGATCGTCGAAGAGTGCGGTGGGATCCCCGCGATCGCGGACGTATCGGATCCACACGCCGTAGAAGAGATGGTCTCCCGGATTGAGGCTGAGGCAGGGCCCGTGGGTGTGCTGGTCTCCAACGCTGCATACATGGCGATGGGACCTTTCCTGGAGCAGAGCGAGGATGAATGGTGGGCCCAGATAAGGACCAACCTCTGCGGGACATTTCACCTCATCCGGTCCGTACTGCCCGGCATGCGGCGCCTCGGGAGAGGGAAGATCGTCATCGTGAGTTCCGAGTGGGGCGTAACTGGATGGCCGAACGCCACCGCCTACGCTGCCTCGAAGGCTGGGCTTATCTCCCTGGGAAAGACGCTGGGACGGGAGCTGGCTCCCGAGGGCATCTTCGTCAACGTGGTCGCTCCAGGGGTGACGGACACGCCGCAACTCGAGTGCGACGCCCGTGACGCGGGCATACCTGTCGAGGAGATGAGGGAACGCTACGCGGCAGAGAGCCCCATCCGCAGGATAGGGAAGCCAGAGGAGATCGCAGCCACCATCTCCTTCCTCGCCAGCAGCAGATCCGACCCATTCGTCGGACAGGTTCTACAGCCCAACGGGGGTACGACGAGGTGCTGGGCGTGAGCCTGCCCTCACCCGTGATCGGCGGGTGCGCGAAGCAGCCTAGAGAGCCTCGCAACTCCCTCTGGGCGCGGGCCGAGCTCCATCAGAGCGTCTTCGATCTCTTGCACTCGGCTCCGGTCGAATACCCTCGAGGCATTGGACCGAAACTTAACCGCGAGCTCTTCGTCCGAGAGCGGGTTCTCGGGCCCCCCCCGGTTGTGCAGGACACGGACGATTCGGGTGCCACCGTCGTAGAGCCTGACCCGGAGCACGGCCGGGAACTGGCGGGGGAAGATCCTGGTGCATTCTTCGTCCGCGACACAGCGTACGAGAGAGGCGAGCCGTAGCTTTCGCGGGTCTTTGGTGGCCTCATCTGTAAAATCGTCCAGCCCGACTCCAAGTCCGCCACCGCCCAGAAAGGCGCTCGCCACAACGAAAGGGCCGCTGAACCGGGCCGCATACCCGCTCTCGGGCCTCGCCTTCGCCTCACGCGGCTCCGCTATGGTCTTCAGCACCTGGGCGGGTACCCCGAGTAAGATATCTTCGATCTTATCCGCCCTTATACCCTCCCTGCGTAACTCCAGGGCTGCATCGATCGCGGCATGGGTGAAGTGGTTCGCCGGGTAGGGCTTGAAGAAGATCTTCTCTGACTCCCACTCCTCGCCCAGGCCCCGCACGAGAGCGCAGACGTCGTAATCGTCCCCCAGATACGCCCGCAGAAACCCGAACCGCCCCTCGAAAACCGTAGGTGGCCCGGTAAGCCCCGCACGCGCGAGCTCGGCCGCCACAACGCCGCAATGCGCTGCCCAGCCGCAGTGAATTCTTTTCACCGTGCCCCCGGTGCGGTTGGCTTCTATTATCCCCGCCCCCATGCTCGCAGAGATGGAAACGGCGTGCCCGATCTTCTCTTCAGGAAGGCCCAGGAGCATGGCAGAGGCCAGCGCTGCACCCAGCGTTCCACATATGGAGGTCGCATGAAGCCCTCGCTCGAAGAACACCGAGCTGCCGAGGTCCTCGTCGTAACCCGCCATCCCCGCCCTCACCACCAGTTCGTCACCGGCTGCGATCGCAGCCATCAGCCCCGTACCGGATGCACCGGCGGCCTCTGCCGCGGCCAGTGCGGCCGGGACCACAGCGGCGCTGGGGTGCAGCACGGAAGGAAGGTGCGTATCGTCGAAGTCCAGGGAATGTGCCAGCGTGCCGTTTACGAAAGCCGCGCTCGGAACCGGGTACCTGCGCCCAGCCCTCACAATAGTAGCCTGCTCCTCACCACCCCACCCCCGGATGACAGCACCTGAAATCCGGGCCGGCTCCATACCGCTGGCCGCGAGAGCCACGCCCAGGGTATCGAGAAGTCGTCTGTGCGCATCTTTGATTACATCCTCACCGAACTCTCCGGACCGGACACACCCGGCGAAGCGCGCGATCCGCGTCAGGATCGTGTCGCTCATCGCCGCACCACCGCCAGCGGGCGCACCGGCGATCCGGTACCCCCAATGATCTTCAGTGGTGCGAGCACGAACAGGAACTCGTAAACCCGCGCCGTGGCGAGTCTGGAGAGGTCCATAACCTCAATGATGTGTATCCCGCGCTCCGTGAGAAGTAAGCGGTGAACCGGAAGAAGCCTGTGCCCCACACCGGCCTTTATCTGCTCGTAGGCGACAGTCTCTCCGCCCGTGACCCTGATCCTACGATCTGCAAGCCACCGGGCCGCCTCCTCGTCAGGACCAGGGACCCCGTTTTCAAGCCCCACGAAGGTGTCCTGATCTGAGAAGTGAACCGCCCAGCCTGAACGGACGAGAACGGCGTCCCCGCTTCTTACCTCGATACCCTCGTTCTGCGCTGCGTCTTCTAGATCCTTCCGGGTAATCCCGTAGCCTGCGGGTAGGACATCCACACCGTGGAGAGAGGCGACGTCCAGCATAACCCCTCGGCACAGCAGCGGCGGCATCTGATCTATGCCATGGCTCGCGAACCGCCCCCCTCTCTGGGCTTCCTCAGCCCGCACCCCCCCATAGAGCAACCCCTTATGGGATACGTGTGCCAGCGCATCGACATGGGTTCCTGTATGCCCACCGGTGCAGATGAGCTCACTCGCCGCCGAACTCCCGTCCTCCCGCACCGTGTCGCCGTGGCGCCGGGCCAGCGCCATTCGAAACGGAGGATGGTTCGGCGAGTGAGGCGTCTCGGAGGCGAGTGGCTGCGCCAGATCGAAGACCTCCAACCTCCCGTCCTCAAACATCTCCAGAAGCACGTCTCTCACGGCTCACCCCCTCCCGACAGCCGGGCCAGTTCCAGCTTGGAACGGGCCGCCTCGACGACCGCACGGTCGACGAAACTCCCATCTGGCAGCGCGAAGGCTCCAGACCCCAGGGCTTCGGCTCTCTCTGTCCTTTCGATCACCTCTTTAGCTTTCCTGATCTCCTCCGCATCTGGTGTGAAGACGTCGTTGATCACCTTTACCTGCCGGGGATGTATAGCGGAGCGCCCCACGAAACCGAGGGCTCTGAGAACCAGGGTAGAGCTGCGCAGTCCTTCTTCGTCCCGCACGTTCGTGTAGACGCTCCCCACCGGACCGGGAAGCCTGGCGGCACGTGAGGCGCAGACCACGCGAGAGCGGGCGTAGAGCAGGCCCCTCTCATCACTGATACCGAGATCGGCGGCGAGATCGGCCTCACCCAGCCCCATCCCCGCGACCAGGGGATGGGCACAGGCTATCTCGAATGCCCTCTCCAGCCCGAGCGCGGACTCTATGAGGCATTGGATCTTCGTGTTATGTGCTCCTCTACATTCGAACTCACACCCCACCTCGCGCACCATCTCCGGCGACTCCACCTTCGGCAGCCTCACACCGGCCGGTGAGAGAGGGGCGATAGCCTCGAGATCCTGCTCGAGCAATGTCGAGCCGGGAGCATTGAGCCGGACGAAGATGGGCCTGGACCGATTATCTCCCATGAGAACATCCGCAGCCACCTGGCGAGCATGATCCTTCTCCGAGGGGGCCACCGCATCCTCCAGGTCGAGCACCACACAGTCAGCCCCGCTCTCCAGGGCCTTCTCCACCTTGTGCTCATCGGAGGCGGGCACATAGAGATAGCTGCGGTAGAGTCGTCCCTGGCTCACACAACCCCCTTTGCGGACAACTCTTTCAGATCCCTCTCATCAAGACCCAGCGCCGCGTAGACCTCCCGGTTGTGCTCGCCGAGCTTCGGACCCGGCCAGCGAATCTCACCCGGTGTTTCGGAGAGCCTGAAGAGCACGTTCTGCATCTTCACGGGACCGAGCTCCGGATCATCGACGGTGGTGATGGACTCAAGCGCCTGGTACTGCGGATCTCGCATGATGTCGGATATGTCGTAGATGGGCGCCACGGCCGCGCCTGCTTTCTCGAACTCCTTTATAACCTCATCTTGGGTGCGCTCGGCGATCCAGCGCGACACCACCTCATCGAGTTCGTCGGCATGCTCGGCCCGACCCCGGCCGGTGGCGAACCAGCTCTCCTGGATAAACTCCGGATGTCCGACGAGCTTCATGACACGCTCCGCCACGTTCTGGGCGCTTGTCGAGGTCGCCACCCACCTTCCGTCTCTGGTCCTGTACGTGTTGCGCGGAGCGTTGTTGACCGAACGGTTCCCGCTGCGCTGCTGCACGATGCCGAGCTGGTCGTAGACGGTTGGCTGCGGACCGAGTATCGTGAGTATCGGCTCTATGATAGCCAGATCGACCACCTGCCCACGTCCGGTTGTCTCCCTCGCCTGCAGCGCTATCAGGATCGCACAGGCGGTGGCGAGAGCCGCGATGCCATCCGCCAGCCCGAACGGAGGTAACGTCGGTGGTCCGTCGGGCTGTCCGGTAATATGCGCGAATCCGCTCATGGACTCGGCCAGTGTCCCGAATCCGGGCCTGTTCTTGTAAGGCCCCTTCTGTCCGAATCCTGTCACCCTGGCGAGGATCAACCCCGGGTTCTCTCTGCTGAGCACCTCGTAGGTGAGCCCCCAGCGCTCGAATGTACCAGGGCGGAAGCTCTCGATCACGACGTCGGCCTCGCGGGCGAGCTCCCTGAAGATACGCTGTCCCTCGGGCGTGCTGAGATTGAGCGTCACACAGCGCTTGTTCCTGCCAAGCATCTTCCACCACAGCCCGACCCCATCCTTGGCATAGCCATGAGAACGCGCCGGATCACCTTTTGGGTGCTCCACCTTCACCACGTCGGCCCCGAAGTCTCCCAGCACCGTCGCGGCCAGCGGCCCTGCGAAAAGAGTGGCACAGTCTATTACTTTTAGGTCCCTAAGCGCCATCTTCCGGCTCACCCGGAGACACCTCCTTCCCATCCGAGTTTTTTCGAAACCTCAAGACCAGCCTCACGGACCAGCGGGCGCAGGCGATCCACCGTCTCTTCGTTGAAACGATCGACCGGTCCGCACACGCTCAGCGAGCCTATGGCGTAGCCATCGATCCCGAACACCGGAGTAGCCACCGACCCCGCCCCGACCTGACGCTCCCCGAAGGAGATGGCCGTACCCTCACGTCGCACTCGCTCAAGCTCCCCCTCAAGCCTGCGACGGTCCGTTATGGTCCCCGGGGTCAGGCGTTCCAGAGTCCCATGCAATACCGTCTCGCGCAGTTCGGGCATACAGAACGCCAGAATGGCCCGGCTCGAAGCCCCGGCGTGCAGCGGGAAGGGCTGCCCGATCTGCACGCTCATCTTGATCTCGTTCAGGCTCAATACCTGGTCCAGATAGACCCGGTGCGTGCCAACTAACGCCGAAACGGTCGCCGTCTCTCCCGTCTCACGCTGCAGCCTGCTCAAAACGGGCATCGCAGCTCTTCGCAGGTCGAAGTCTCTCAAGGCACACGCACCTAAAGTGGCCGCCGCAGGCCCCAGCCTATAGCTCCTCGTGTGCTCCTCGAAGACCACCAATTGCCTCGATGCCAGCGAACGCAGTATCCGATACACCACTGCCTTGCTCAGCCCAAGCCTGCGCGCTATCTCACTGACCCCTAGCCTCCTCTGCTCTCCGGCAAACGCGAGCAGAACGTCAGCAACCCTGGATGCAGACTCGGTACCACCTCTGCTCCTCGGTTCAGTCGATCCCCTTTTCGTTTCTGTCATAGAAACAATTTCCTTTGTTCCACCTAGCCACCAATATACTATATTCTCAATATTCCACCTATTGACCGGGTAAACCAACGGTGGTACTCTATGGTACACCAAGCTGTTGTGTTTCTTCAAGGGGAACAAAATGACTTACCGGACGAGGGAAAGGCGGGAGTCGGGTTCTACGGTCGGGAACCAGAGTTTTTGGGATCACGTCTGGGGGGTGAGCGGGTGATGCGCAGCAATTACAGGTGGACCATAGTGATACTGGTAGTTTTGCTGGTGGTCATCAACTACGTTGACCGCAGTGCTATCTCCTATGCCATAGGTCCGATCAGCAAGGACTTTGGCATCAACGAGGCACAGTGGGGGATCATCAGCGGAGCGTTTTCCATTGGGTATCTGGTGATCGCTTTCTTCAGCGGTCCGCTCGTCGACCATTTCGGGCCCAAGCGAGTTCTGGGTGCGGCCATAGTTTTGTGGTCCGTGGTCTCTGGGCTCACGGTCGTGGCCGGCGCCTTCGCGGCACTGTTCGTTGTCCGGGTGTTGCTTGGTGTTGGAGAGGGGCCTGGGTTCCCCGCCGCCACCCGGGCTGCCAGTCGCTGGTTGCCGCAGAAGGAGCGAGGGAGAGCGCTCTCACTCATAGTTGGGGTTGGGGTCTCCGGGAGCCTTCTGATCGGAGGGCCGATCGTGACCCAGCTCATAGCCCATCTGGGGTGGAAGGGCATGTTCGTAACCCTTGCCGCCGCGGGGATCGTATGGGTGGTCCTCTGGCTGGTTGCCTTTAAAGACAGCCCGAACGATCACCCGCGGGTAAACGAGGCTGAGCGGAGCTACATAGCCGCCGGGCAGACCGAGGAAGAACGAACTGTCCGCAAGGAGCACATCGAACCGGGCAAGATCTTCAGCAACCTCAACCTCTGGGCCGTGGCGTTTGGATACTTCGCCTGGGGCTATATGTTCTGGGGCTTTTTGTACTGGCTTCCCGGTTATCTGGGCAAGGTCTACAAACTCGACATCACCTCGGTTGGGCTGTTCTCCGTCCTGCCGTGGGCAGCTGGTGTCATAGGAACCCTGCTCGGCGGGTTTATCATGGATGCAGTATACGCGCGCACGAGCAGGAAACGTCCACGGTACGTAATCATGGGGATAGCGCTGCTCCTGGCGGGAGGGTCGATGATCCCCATCTTTGCCGCCCCGTCGCTCACCACCTCCCTGCTGTTTATCTCCCTCGGCATAGGATTCGGGTTCATAACCGGAGGTTTCTGGTGGGTAGCCTCCATCGACGCGGCCCCCGATCAGCCAGGCTTCGCCGCCGGGTTCGCCGATGCTTCGTTCGCCCTCTCAGGGCTCGTCGCGCCGGTGGTGATGGGCTTCATCGTGCAATCCACCGGCAGCTTCAACAGCGGGTTTGTCGTGATGGCCGTGCTCGCCGTTCTGGGGGCAGCAGCCCTGATGCTGCTCAGCAAAGAGAGCCAGCTCCAAGCCGGAGTTGACCGGGAAGCGGTCCACAGCAGATAGCAGGAGGTGACGATGGATCGAATGGACAGTGTTATCCTGGGAGGGAATGCGGTACTTCCCGGCAGAGGTCTTGTCCGTGCGGACATAGGCATAAAAGATGGCAGGATCTGCGCCCTCGCCGAGCAGCTGTCTTCCGGGATGGCCGAGGAGGTTATAGATGCCCGGGGGATGCTTGTCCTGCCTGGTGCGGTGGACGCCCACTTCCACATCGGGATCTACCGCGGGATAGAGGAGGATGCCAGGAGCGAGAGCGCCTCCTCGCTCGTCGGCGGGGTGACCAGCGTCATAAGCTACTTCAGGACCGGGCACAACTATCTCGAGAAAAGCGGTCCCTATTCGAGGATATTTCCCGAGGTACTCAGAGCGACGCAAGGCAACTCCTACGTCGACTACGGCTACCATCTGGCGCCGATGACGAAAGAGCACGTACGCGAGATAGACGAGCTGATCGAAAAGAGCGGGGTGTGCTCCTTCAAGTATTACATGTTCTATAAGGGGCTTGACCTCTCCGGTGCCTCGCGAGACGCTGCCGGGTACACCATGAGCGACGAGTACGACCTCGGCCATCTCTTCGAGATCATGGAAGAGGTCTCCGAGGCTAACCGCTCCCGCAGCGACGGGGCTCGTATCTCGCTCTCCATCCACTGCGAGCAGCCAGAGCTCATACGTCTCTTCACCGAGAGGGTGAGGCAGGAAGGATTGCTCGAGGGTCTCGAAGCCTACAGCGCCTCCCGCCCGACCCTGACCGAGCATCTCGCGGTGGCGGAGGTCAGCGTGCTCGCCGGTCACACGGGGTGCCCGATCAACCTGCTACACCTCTCCAGCGAGGAGGCCCTGGATGCCGCGCTTGACCTCAAAAAGCAGAACCCTCTCCTCGACGCCCGGCTGGAGACCACCCTGCATCACCTCGCGCTCACCTACGAGACGTACAACGACCAGCGCGGGAAGGTCAACCCCCCTATAAGAGCCCAGTCCGACGTCGACGCGCTCTGGAAAGGGGTGATGCGCGGGGATATCGACTGGGTGTGTTCGGACCACGCCTGCTGCTCGGAGGAGCACAAGGAAGGTGAGCTTTGGAGCGCGTTGCCAGGCTTTGGCGGCACGGCCCTCATGTACCCTTTTATGCTCACCGAAGGTCTCCGACGTGGCCTCACCTACGAGCGCATCGTAGACCTGGTGGCCACAAACCCGGCCCGAGCTTACGGGCTCGCCCCGCGCAAAGGTCTCATCGCGGTGGGCGCGGACGCAGATCTTGCAATCGTCGACTCGGAGACCATCAGGGAGGTCACCCCCGAGCTTCTGCTCTCAGCTCAGGAGTACACACCGTTCGAGGGCATGGAGCTCTCCCACTGGCCTCGCCGAACTCTGCTGCGGGGAAGGACCGCCTTCCTCGACGGGGAGATAGTCGCAGATCCCGAGGGCAGCTACATGCACCGCCCGCTCACGGTCGAAGGTGCGCACTTTATTGCTCCCTGAGAGAACGGCAGAACAGAGGGGCATGTGATGCCCGGAAAGTTCGGCCGCGGGCAGGAATACCCGGTGATCGTCGTCGGGGCCGGAGGATGCGGCCTGGTCGCAGCCCTTGCTGCCGCAAAGAGCGGAGCCCGGCGAGTTCTGGTGCTGGAGAAAGGCGAGAAACCGGGTGGCAACACCGCGCTCTCGACGGGTCTAATCCCGGCAGCCGGAACTCGCTTCCAGCGTGAAGCAGGTATAACGGACGATACACCCGAGCTCATGGCGCGCGACATAATGACCAAGAACAGCGGTCAGGCGGACCCCGCGATCGTCACGCACCTCTGCCAGGTCTCCGCACGACTCGTTGAGTGGCTCGTCGATGAGGTCGGGTGTGATCTCATCTGCCACACTGACTTCCTGTATCCTGGCATGAGTCGCCTCAGGATGCACGGTCCCCCGCATGGATACGGGGCTGAGCTGATCGAACAGCTTCAGGCCGCCATCGACTCCGACCCTCGTATAGAGCTCAGAACCGTCACTCCGGTCGAGGCCCTCGTGCAAGACGAGAGCGGCTGTATCAATGGTGTGCGAACGGCCGAGCAGGTAGTCCCGGCACAGGCGGTCGTTCTCGCCTCGGACGGCTTTGGGGCCAACCCTCGGATGGTACGGGAGCACCTGGGAGAGCAGATCGCCTCTGCTCCCTACTCGGGATGCCAGAACAACACCGGCGATGGCATACGCTGGGGCATAGAAGTCGGGGCCGCCACCTCCTGTATGGACGCATACCAGGGGCATGGCTCCGTCGCAGCCCCCGACGGACCACTCGTAACCTGGGGCCTTATCGTCAACGGTGCAGTGCTGGTGAATCGAGAGGGTAGTCGATTCGGCGACGAGAGCAAGGGGTATTCCGAGTTTGCTCAAGAGGTTCTCTCACAACCCCGTGGAGAGGCCTGGGAGATACTGGATAACCAGGTCTATGAAGCATCGCTGGGCACGAGGTTCGACGAAGTGATCCATGCAGGCAGGATCATCAGCGCCTCCTCGCTCGATGCACTGGCCTCCGCAACCGGCCTGCCCCGAATGCAGCTCACCCAAACTATCGAAGAAGTCCGGCTGGTAAGACGTGGCGTGAAACCTGACCGATGGGGAAGGAGCCACTTTGCAAGCGCTCTGAACACTCCTCCTTTTCACGCGATCCGGGTCGTCGGAGCCCTCTTTCACACTCAGGGTGGATTGGTTGTCGACAACCACGCCCGTGTGCTGGATAAAGCAAGAAGGCCCATAAGAAGACTATACGCCGGAGGAGGAACAGCGGTCGGAATAAGCGGAAGGGGCGCCAAAGGTTACCTAGCAGGCAACGGCTTGCTCGCAGCGTTGGGACTAGGCTTGACGGCAGGATGCAACGCCGCCGAGCACGCAACCTGAAACTCCCCCAGCACAGATTATATTCCTAGATGATTATATTTTTTAATAATTAATATCGTTTGCCAGATCTGTAGACACGACTTCAAAGACACAACCTCTAAAAATCTCAAAAGAAGTCCGTAGCTCCCACTTGACATCACACCCATATGTGTGTAGATTTCAGAAAAGCTTTACAGAAAAGCTTTTCTGAAATAAGTGAGGACAAATGACACGACGAGTAAACATCAAGGATGTGGCTCAGAGAGCAGGGGTTTCTATCTCCACGGTTTCGCGGGTCCTCAATGAGACGGACTACCCGGTCAAACCGGAGACGAGGGCGAAGGTTCTAGAGGCTACGAAAGAGTTGGGCTTCAAGCCCAACGACTTGGCCAGGGGGTTGCTTTCCAGCAGAACCAGAATCATAGGATTGATAATCCCGGACATCTCCAACCCATATTATCCTGAGCTGTCGCTCGGTGTGGAATCAACCGCCTCTGAACATGGGTATTCGGTTGTCTTTTGCAATACAGGCAGAGATGCAGAAAGACTGGAGCAGTACGTAGACGTGCTGTTACAGAAGAGGGCTGACGGCATCATACTAGCGGGTGGAGGCACCCAGACCAAGCAGGTTTCGCAGGTGCTCTCTGATTTCGATCTCGCGGTTGCGCTAATTGGCAGACACAATTTGCCGTTCCCTTCGGTGCAGATAGACAACCGGACCGCGGCCAGGGAGGCAACCTCTCATCTTCTTGAGCTTGGACACCGCAGGGTGGCATTCATCAGCGGCCCGCTCAACCTCACGAGCGTGCAGGACCGCCTAGCTGGCTATCAGGAGGCGATGGTGGAGCACGGCATTGAGCATGACAGTCGGCTCATCCGAGAAGGAGATTTCGGGGTGCAAAGTGGCTACTCGGCCGCAATGGCATTACTAAAAGGGCAGCCACGTCCGACTGCCATCTTCGCGGCCAACGACCGGATGGCTACGAGCGTGATCTCCGCTGCCATCGACCTGGGGCTCAGGGTGCCTGAAGATCTTTCGGTAGTTGGTTTCGACAATACCGTGCTCGCTTCTCAAGTAAGGCCGTCGCTGACGACCGTCTCGGTCCCAGCGTACGAGATGGGGTCTGCAGCCATGAAACTGTTGATCGACACGCTTTCTGGCAAGAAGTGTCCTCAAGTGGTCTGGCTCTCCACCGAACTGGTTATTCGGCAATCAACGGGGCCACCATCCGAAGGGGATCAGTCCGAGGTGCACACGATTGAAAAGAAAGGAGAGAGATAAGCGTGAATGATCACAGGATGAATGGGGCTGGACAGACGCGCAAGCACAACCTGCTGACCATGTCATTCGCAGAAGTCGAGGAACGCCTCCAGGAGGAGGGTCAGGATATCGTGCTCGTGCCGCTGGGTAGCACTGAGAAACATGGGGCTCATATACCGCTTGGCACCGACAGCTATGTAACCATGGAGGTGGTCGAGCGGACCGCGGAGATTGTGGACGTGATGTACACACCGCTTGAGCCCTTCGGATACTCCCCGCACCACATGGGCCGTCATCTAGAAGGGGCGGGCACCATTACACTCGCCGCGGAGACTTATCGTCGAATAATGAACGATGTGGCGCGCAGCCTCATATACCACGGCTTCAAGAAGATCATCTTCGTCAGCCACCACGGCTCAAACACCAAGCCTATAGATGAGGTCATGCGCGCACTACGCTATCGGACCGGGGCCTTCATTGCCTTCTACAAGACTCCTACGGAACGGGAAGCTAGCGTCGTTCAGGATCTCTTCGATAACCCGCCGGAAGAGACACCGGGATGGCATTCCAGCGAGTTGGAGACTTCTTGCCTTATGGCGTGTGGCGATGGGCTGGTGGATATGAGCAGGGCAGTAGAAGATAGGGCACATGCCCCAGCTTACATGGGAGAGGCATTCTCCAAGATCGACGGGACGGCTACGGTTAAGTTCCAAGGTTCAGAGAATATTTGGGTGCCTATGGAACACCATGAGTATTGTGACACAGCGGTGATAGGCAATCCCTTCCGAGCGACCAAGGAGAAAGGACTGGCCATGTTCGAGCGAATGGCCCGTCACCTTGCAGATTTCGTAAACGAGGCACGCAACTTCGAGGTGGAGATAAAGCAGAGCGATTACCCAGAACGCGCTTACTACGAGGCATAAGGAGACCCATGGGAATTGGGGTGTCTGCGAAAAGCAAGGTAGATCCAGCCAGCGAGTCGGTGCGACTGGCTCGCGAGGAGTTGGTAAGAATATCTCACCGGGCTTACCAACGCGGCCTCGTGGTGGGAGTAAGCGGGAACAACAGCATCCGGGTGGGTGGGGCTGAGGCCTTCCTGATAAAGGCTACCGGGTGCAGCCAGGGTGACATGGATAGCCAGGATACGGTCTTGGTCGACCTTGAGGGCAGGATGCTTGAGGAAGGCAAGCGCCCCTCCAAGGAGATACGCTGGCATCTAGCGATCTACAGGCAGAATCCCAGGGTAGGAGGGATAGTACATGTTCACCCTCCGTACGCGACCGCATGGGCGGTGGCTAATCGCATCCCGCCTCTGGTACACACGGCGGCACGGGGCATACTCAAGAAGATCGCGCTTATAGACCTTGCTCCTTCTGGTTCCGAAGAGCTTGCGGAGATGGTCACAAAAACGTTCTCAGATGAGAATCTCTGTGTAGCGCTGATGCGTGAGCACGGCATCATCGCCGTGGGTTCAAATCTTAGAGAAGCTTACTACAGGGCCGAGTATCTGGAGGACACTGCCAAGGTTGCTCTTCTCACAGCACAGGTGCAGGTGCTCGGTCCAGACGGAGGCATCTCTTTTACAGGCGCGCAAAGAGATTCCGTAACAGGGTCGTAGCTACCATGGGATCACGTAGCATCGCTGTACTAGCCACACTCGATACTAAAATGGAGGAGGCTACATATCTTAAGCGGGCCATCGAGAAGCTCGGAATGCCGGCGATGGTCTTCGACGTGGGACTCGGTGGTGGGCCCCACGGTTTAGCCTCGGTGAGCGCCGAAGAAGTGGCCAACAGTGGAGGGTCGAGTGTTACCGAACTACGATCATCCCATCCCCGAGACTCAGCAATGCGCATTATGGGTGAGGGCGCAGGTCGCTTGCTAAAAGCACGACATGAGCAAGGAGCGCTGGCTGGGACGATAGGGGTCGGGGGTAATCAGGGAACTGCTATAGCTTCTATCGCTATGCGCATGCTCCCGATCGGGGTTCCCAAACTCATCATCTCCACCGTCGCCTCAGGCAACGTGCGTGCGTACGTAGGTGAATGCGATATTGCGATGATGTTTTCTGTCGGTGACCTGCTGGGAGGGCCGAACCCGGTAACGGCCAACATACTCGCGAAGGGGGCCGCGGCGATCGTGGGAATGGCCAGGGCTGAAGCTCCCAGCGACCAGGCTCAGACAAGCAACTTGATCGCGATCACCGCATTCGGTAACACACACCGGGCTGTTTTGCTTGCCATGCAGCGTCTAGCAGAAGCTGGGTGGCGGGTCGTACCGTTTCATGCCTCAGGAGCCTGTGGTTCGGCAATGGAGCGGCTGGTGGAAGAGGGGGCATTCGAGGGAGTGCTGGACCTCACCATCCATGAGCTGCTGGGTGAGCTATATCCAGAGGATATCTACGCGCCAGTACGTCAAGGGCGGCTCACTGCAGCAGGACGATTGGGTATACCCCAGGTCGTAGTCCCCGGAGGCCTGGAATACTTCTGCTTTGGTGCACCCCAAACTGTTCCGAGGGAGTTGCGTGCTCGCCCCACTCACTATCACAACCCTTACAACACTAATGTGCGCACTAGTTACGAGGAGTTGTATCGGGTTGGTACGGTTCTGGCCGACAGACTCAACTCCGCTAGAGGACCTGTTGCTGTTCTGATCCCGGTCCTTGGTTGGTCTGAAGTAGGAAGCCCCGGGGGAGTGCTGCATGATCCGAGGGCCAATGCCGGTTTTGTCGAGGCACTGCGCAAACATCTTGACCCGAAGATTACACTGCAGGAAGTCAAAGCAAGCATCAACGAGCCGGCTTTTGCCAAACGGGCTGCTGATGTTCTACTCGCTTTCCTTGATGGTAAGTCCGCGAAGCTGCTTGCAACTTCCGCAGTGCCTGCTCGGGGCACGACTGGAAAGTCGAAGAAGTGAAGTACGTCGAAAGAAGGTTTTGTGTTTGAGATCTGGACATAACCAGCGATAGAAACCCAGGGGAAAGGAGGAGCTACATGACAACTTCGAAGACCAGAGTGCGGCAAGGCAACACAAATGAAGAGCGTGCCATCCCTAGTACAATGCGGGCCGCGGTTTTATTCGGTCCGCAAGATATACGAGTTGTCGAAAAGCCAGTGCCCAACCCTGGATATGGTGAGGTTCTGGTGCGAGTAGCCATGTGCGGAACATGCGGAACGGATCTCAAAATATATGATGGGCATTTCCCCCAAACCCCGCCGTTCGGTGAGTTCACGCCTGGACATGAATGGACCGGTACGGTAGTTGCCCTCGGGGAGAGCGTCGATGAACTAGCGGTCGGAGACAGAGTATGCATTGAGGCCCATCACGGATGTGGTAGGTGCGACAACTGTCTCGTGGGCAGGTACACCGCCTGCCTCAACTATGGAGACAGGTCAAAGGGACACCGCGCGACAGGCATGACTACCGATGGCGGCTTTGCGGAATACGTGGTGCACAATGTTAGCTCTCTCTATAAGCTGCCAGAGTGTGTCTCTTACGAGGATGCCGTTCTGATAACTACGGCGGGCACTGGTCTATATGGCCTTGATGCTGTCGGTGGTTACGTAGCTGGGCAGGATGTAGCTATCTTTGGCCCCGGGCCTGTCGGTCTCATGACTGTGGAAGCCTGCGAGCAGCTTGGTGCCAATCAGGTGATCCTGGTTGGTACCCGAGATAGGCGCCTGGAGATGGGACGCAGGCTTGGTGCAGATCATACGATAAACGCCCGCGAGAGAGACCCCGTTGAAGCGATCATGGAACTGACACAGGGCGCGGGCGTCGATCTGGCTATCGAATGCTCGGGAGCTTCTATTGCTCCTCAGCAGTGTCTAGAGGTTACTAAGCGGGGCGGCAAAGTGCTTTTTGTCGCCTTTTACAAAGGGATCATCTCCCTGGACCTGAGCACAGCCGTCAGGGGAGACATCACCATGTACACAACCCGAGGAGAGGGGGGAAATAATGTCAAGCGGGCAGTCTCGCTTGCAGCCCAGGGGCGTCTGCATGGGGCAGATCTCGTCACCCACGAATTTCCTCTCGAAGGAATAGTGGAGGCTTTCCACGTCATGAAGGAGAGGATTGGGGATCCCATAAAAGTAGTTGTGGTCCCGTAAAAGAACGTCGGATTGGTGAAGATGATGGGTCCATAACCGATTACGTCATCATGAAATCTGTCTAGGAGTCTCTGGGGTAGATGGAGGAATGAAGGGAAAGATGAGACAGGGTCGAACATCTCAAACAGAGTTCGAGCAAGAACCGACTAAAGAGAAGCGAAACAATCAGGATACGCGGAAGCACAGCCTACGCACCAATGCCCTCCTACTCGGCATTTACTTTGCCATGCTGGTTGTCTGGGAGATGGCCAATCGATTATTCCACGTGCCAGCCTATCTGCTGCCGCCCCCCTCAGCGATAGCTAGAAGCATAGTTGAGAACCCCGGACAATTACTGGGCAATTTCATCACTACCCTGCAAGAGGTCTTGGTTGGATTTTGCATCGGGGTCGTCGTCAGTCTCGCGCTTGGTGCGCTTATCGTTTCTATTAGTTTCTTCGAGCGACTAATCTATCCGGCGCTCGTGGCTTTCCAAGCGATTCCTAAGGTCGCGCTTGCCCCGATACTCGTCGTCTGGTTTGGGTTTGGTCCGACATCGAAGATCATGCTCGGGTTCGTAAGTGCCATGTTCCCGATAGTCGTGAACACCGTGATAGGGCTGAAACAAACACATCCCGAGATGATTTACCTGATGCGGTCGCTGGGTGCATCGTCTTTACAGATTTTTCTGAAGATTCGGTTGCTTACCGCGGCTCCATATATTTTTGGTGGTTTCAAGGTTGGGATAACCCTAGCGGTTGTTGGAGCGGTAGTAGGAGAATTTATAGCTGCCAACAGCGGGCTCGGTTACATGCTGTTGGTTGCTAACAACTCTTTCAAGATAACAGAAATGTTCAGCGTGGTGGTCATCCTCTCGTTGATGAGCATCGGTCTCTACTATCTGATCGAGCTGATCGAGGTCATCCTGCTTCCGAAACCACTGCGCCGTAAGGGGAACACGCTGGAGACAGGGGCCAAGACATGAGCTGGGCGTCAAGAGCGTTTTCACGAAGATCGGTAGACCAGGCAATGCAAACACAGCAAGACTACGGTATGTTGGCTGCTTCTGTGCGCCTGGACGAGGTCTCCCGGCTATATAAGAGGGGCGGGAACAGCGATCTTCTTGCTGTAGATCGGGTAAGCCTCGAGGTTTTCCCGGCTGAGTTTTGCAGTGTCCTTGGCCCCAGCGGGTGTGGCAAGAGCACCCTGCTGATGATGATCGCGGGATTGTATCCGACAAGCTCTGGACGTGTGTTCATCAACGACACACTTGTGAACGGACCGTATACAGAGCTGGGAATTGTCTTTCAGCGGGATGTGCTACTCGACTGGCGCACAGTGCTTGATAACGTGCTATTGCCCATTGAGGTCAAAGGGCTCTCGAAAGCCCGCTATCGCGAGCGAGCGCTGGAGTTACTGAACATGGTCGGCTTAGGTGAGTTTGCTGGAGCGTATCCGGAGCAACTCTCAGGCGGGATGAGACAACGGGTGGCCATCTGCAGGGCTCTGGTTCACGATCCACCTCTGTTGCTTATGGATGAGCCCTTCGGTGCTCTGGATGCACTCACACGGGAGAAGCTGAACCTGGATCTCATGCGCCTGACGACCGAATCCAACAAAACGATGATATTCGTCACCCACAGCATTGATGAAGCGGTGCTTATGTCCGACAGAATCGTGATCATGAGCCCACGTCCGGGGAAGGTGACGCAGGTTTTGGAAGTTGACCTTCCAAAACCTAGAACGCTGGAAACGCGCGCCGATCCACACTTTCACGCCCTGGTACACAAAATACGGGAAGCTTTCCATTCCATGGGAATTATCTAAAGGAGGTAAACAACAGATGGGCATCGAGCAGAAGTCTTTGGTCATGGACCGGAGAACGTTCCTGCGTGCAGGAGCAACTCTGATAGGTACTGGAGCAAGTCTCTCTCTGCTGCAGGCATGTGGCCAGGGAGCCTCATCCTCCAGACAGCAGACTTCTGGGGGCCGTCGCATGAAGAACGTTTCACTCAGGTTCAATTGGACAGTGAAGGGAGAATTCACCCCTCTGTTCGTTGCGCGGGAGAAAGGATTCTACAGGGAGCAAAAGATTAACGTCGCCCTGCGTGAAGGCAAAAGCGGAACCCAGGCAGCCCAGGTTGTGGCCACTGGGAACGACCAGTTCGGGTATATTCCCTCCATCCAGGTTATTCAGGGAATAAACCAAGGAATGCCACTCATCACTCTGGCGACCTGTGGAAAAGCAACTGGTATGTGCTGGGCCTCTTGGCCCAACATTCCGCTTACCGGTCCCAAGTCCCTGGAGGGGCATAAGGTTTCGATTTCTTCTTCCTCCACCTTCTTCCAGGTCTGGAATGCATTTGCCCGCAAGTTTCACGTAGACAAGAGTAAAGTCGATGTGGTATCTCCAGATCCCTCAGCTCGTGACGGTCTGTTTCTCCACCATCAAATCGACATCATGGCCGACATTTTTTGGGCCAACGATTACGTGATCTTGCAGCAGCAGGCTGCCCCTACCAAGCTTAATGTCCTCAGGATGTCCAGCCTGAACTTCGACCCTGTTGGCTATCTGCTCGTCGTGAATAAACGATTCCTGGAAAAAGAAAGAAATTTGGTCAAGGGCTTCGTAGAGGCCACCCTCAAGGGCTTCCAATACACAATTGATCATCCAGATGACGCTACGCAGATCATGACCAGATTGTACGGGAAGAGACTGGGGAAAAAGGTAATAGCAGGCCAGATTAGAAACATGCTTGATCTCCTTAACGACAAACCGGTGCTCGGAAAGAGCGAGACTCAACCCTGGAACCACTCACTCACCCTTTTGAAAGAGTCGGGGGTGATAGACAAAAAGCTGCCGCTGGGACACTACTTTACGAACGAGTTCATTGGTGGTTGAACAGCCGGATACACTGGGTGGAGCAACTAATTCCCCTGATAACATAAGACGCCACCTCACAATCCCGGGCCTTCCTAAACCAACAGGCCCGTTTGCGTGGTCAGTGGAATGGGGCAGCTTGGTCTTCGTCTCCGGTATTCGCGGCATTGATGCCTCAACTGGTCGACCAGCGGACTCGGATCAAGAGCGCATGAGGCTTATCTTCACCTATCTGAAGCAGATTCTGGAAGAGAGTGGTTCGGCGCTGGACCTGGTGCTCTCCACCCGCGTCTACGTGACGGACATGACCAGACACCGTCCATTAGTTAACGAGATGTTCGAGAGAGCCTTTGGCGATAAGCTGCCAACACGTACGATAATCGAGGTTAGCGGCTTGAACCAAGCAGACAGCATAGAGATCGAAGCCGTAGCCGTACGTACAGCGGCTCGGTCGATTACGCCGGATTACCAGGTCCCCTAACTGGTAAAACTGTCTCTTAGTTCGTCGGCGTCTTTTCAAAATTTTGCGCTTGCCTAGAGTTTTCGTCCGGCTATTGCTGCCATCTAATAAATTATATATAATTTAAAATATAAATATAAAAAGAGGAGCGAAGCTATTGGAAGAGCTTGTGGAAAAATTTTCTCGGGGACACAAGACTGCGCAGGAGGTCGTTGCCGATGGATTGCGCGAGGCCATTCTGAGGGGGGTTCTAAAAAGTGGTCAATCATTGAGGCAGGCCAAGATAGCGGAACAGTTCGGGGTCAGCAGCATCCCGGTTCGGGAGGCCTTGAGGCAGCTGGAGGGTGAGGGGCTGGTGGTCTTCTATCCGCGGCGGGGGGCGGTCGTTTCCGAGCTATCGAGGGATGAGGTTCTTGAGATCTGCGAGATGCGCGAGGTTCTGGAGCTTCTGGCGCTCCGCAAGGCTTTCTCCGAGATCACGGATGAGGATCTTCAGCGTGCGGAGAAAGTGTTGGATGAGGCAGATGTACAACCCGATGAGGAACTGCTTGGGAGGTGGGGGCAGGTGAACTGGGATTTTCACTCCACACTCTACCGCCCGGCGAACAGGCCTCAGCTCCTCGGGATCATAAAGAACCTGCACAACAAATTCGACCGGTATCTGCGTATTCATTTCTCCGCGCTGGACTATCGGGTGAAGGGTCAGCAGGAACATCGAGAGATCCTGGCGCACTGCAAGCAGAGAGACGAGGAGGGTGCAATCGAAGCACTGCGCCAGCACATCGTAACGGTCAGGGACATGTTGCTCGACTATCTCGACGAGGAGAATGAAGAAGATGCTACTTGAGAAGATGGTGACCGCGGTGGACTCCCACACCGAAGGTATGCCCACCCGGGTCATCACGGGCGGCTTTGCCCCCGTGCCCGGCGAAACCATGTTCGAGAAGCAGCGGTACATGAAGGACAAGCTGGACCACCTGCGCAGGATGCTCGTCTTCGAGCCGCGCGGACACACCGTCATGGTCGCAGCCATACTTCTTCCTCCGACCGATCCGGGGGCGGACCTGGGCGTCCTGTTCGTAGACGAGATGGGATACCTGCCGATGTGCGGCCACGGCACCATCGGCGTGTGCACCGTGGCCGTCGAAACCGGCTTGATCCGGGCCGAAGAACCGGTCACGCACGTAACCCTGGATACGCCGGCGGGCCGGGTGGTCGCTCGAGTCAGACTGGAGAACAACCGGGTGAAGAGCGTCGAGTTCCAGAACGTTCCGGCTTTCCTTGCAAAAGAGGGTGTTGAGGTGGAGGTTGAAGGCTTCGGGCGTTTGATGCTCGACGTAGCCTACGGAGGCAATTTCTTCGCGATTCTGCCGGCAAGCTCGGTGGGGCTTACTCTGGAGAAGCGAAACTCTCAGGCCTTCGTCGATGCGGGGATGAAGATCATGGCCGCCGTAGAGGAGCAGGTGCGCGTCGAGCACCCTTCGAACCCTGAGATCAGCGAGGTCAAGCACGTCCTGTTCACCGGAGAGGCCGACGTCGAAGGAGCGCACGCCAAGAGCGCGACGGTCATATACCCCGGCATGCTCGACCGGTCGCCCTGCGGCACCGGGACCAGCGCTCGGATGGCCCAGCTCTTCAGACGCGGCGAGCTCGGTCTGGGAGAGGACTTTGTGCACGAGAGCATCATCGGGACGTTGTTTACCGGTCGTCTGGTCGAGGAGGTAAAGCTAGGCACAGGAACTTCTGCGGTTGTACCGACCATAGAGGGGAGGGCCTGGATCCACGGTTTCCAGCAGCTCGTGGTGGATCCAGAAGATCCCTTCCCGGTGGGATTCATGCTTAGGTAGAGAAAGGAGAGCAAAGTGGTACGTTTCCCCGGCATCCAGGTTGCAATAATCACACCGTTCGATTCCTCGGGGGAGGTGGATTACGCGCGCCTGGCCGAGCACACCGACTGGCTCATAGAGAACGGCGTCCACGGTCTGGTGAGCCCCGGCTCCTGTGGCGAGTACGCTGCGCTCACCGACGAAGAGCGCAGGCGCGTGGTCGAGACCGTGATCGAAGCCTCAGATGGGCGGGTGCCCGTGACTGCCGGCGTCATGGCCCCTTCTACGGCCAAGACCGTAGCCTGGACCGAACATGCCAAGCAGGCGGGAGCTGAGGCCGTAATGGCGCTTCCACCGATCAACTACAACCCCACGAGGCGTGAGGTCCTGGCTTACTACCAGGCCATCTCCGACGTAGGGTTCCCGATCGCGGCTTACAACAACCCCCATGACACGGCCACGGATCTCACGCCGGAGTTCCTGGCCGAGCTTTCGGGGATTGAGAACTTCGTTGCTGTAAAGGATTTTTCCGGTGACGTACGCCGCATAACCAGGATCCGTGAGGTCTGCGACCTGGAGGTAATAGTAGGGGTGGACGATCTGGCGCTGGAAGGCTTTCTCGCCGGTGCAACTGGTTGCATAGCCGGATTTGCCAATGCACTGCCCAGAGAGACCGTCGAGTTATACAACCTGGTGCAGGCAGGTGAGATAGAGAAGGCGTGGGAGCTCTATCGGAAGCTCCTTCCGCTCTTCCGTTATGACTCCACACCCCTTCTTGTACAGGCCATAAAGTATACGATGGAGCTGGTGGGCAGACCAGCCGGCAAGACCCGTCCTCCACGCCTTCCCCTCAGCGAAGAGGACCAAAGGGCAGTAAAGAGAGCATTCGAATACTTCGCCACGACCAGAACCACAGGCTAAGTTCCACGGAGGAGGTTGACCAGAACCATGGTGTTCGTGAGTATCAACCCACACAAGCCCTCCGAGGTGATCGGGGAGTACGAGGAGTCAGGCGCACAGGGTGTCGAGGAAGCTGTCGCCCGCGCGCATAAAGCGTTCGCCGGGTGGCGCGAAGAGACCGCCATGGCGCGCGGCGGCGCGCTGAGCAGCATAGCCGATGAAATAGAACAGAACCACGATGAGATCTCGTGGCTCGTCGTCCGGGAGGTAGGTAAGCCCATAACGGAGGCTCGCGGCGAGGTCAGCCGAGCAATCTCCATCCTGCGCTACTATTCCCAGCTGGTCCTCGCCCCGGATGGCGAGACGTATCCGGCGAGCACCTCCTCGAAGGACTGGCTGGTGTCACGTAGATATCCGGTCGGGGTGTGCGCGCTCATAACACCCTGGAACTTCCCAATTGCGATCCCGCTCTGGAAGGCCGCTCCGGCGCTTGGCTACGGCAACACCGTAGTCCTCAAGCCAGCACCGCAGGCGACAGCGGTAGCCTGTCGGTTAAAGGAGATCGCAGATAAGCACCTCCCTGATGGAGCCTTCGAGCTCGTCCTCGGAGACGCGGATACCGGGGAACCGCTGGTAAAGCACCCCGACGTAGCTGCTGTATCGTTCACGGGATCTCTCAGGGTAGGACAGAGCGTTGCCAGGGAAGTTGCGGGTAGGGGGGCGCGGGTGCAGTGCGAGATGGGTGGACAAAACTCTTCGATCGTACTAGCTGATGCGGATCTGGACCGAGCAGCAAAGACTATCGCCTACGCCGCGATGGGTTACGCCGGTCAGAAGTGCACCGCTACCAGCCGCGTCATCGTCGAGGACTCCGTCTATGACGAGTTGCGCGAGAGGCTAGTCTCGGCGGTGGAGGAGATGGAGGTCATTGACCCGGGTAAGGAGAGCTGCCAGGTGGGGCCTCTCATCGAAGAGGAAGCCCGCGCCTCGGCGCTCGAGGCCCTCGAAGCAGGCGGAGGAAGGAAGCTCACGGGCGGCCGACCCCTCGATGAAGAAGGATTCTATCTCGTCCCGACGCTAGTTGAGATCGAGGACCGTAACAGCCTGCTGGCAAGAGAAGAGGTCTTCGCCCCGGTCAGCGCGCTGCTCAGAGCCTCCTCTGTAGAAGAAGCCGTGGAGATCGCCAACGAGGTGCGCTACGGGCTCGCTGCGGCTGTGTTCACCGAAGATCTCGGCCGGGCGACGCAGGTGGGCAACAGGCTCGAAGCCGGGCTGGTGCGGGTGAACGCCTCCACCGCCGGGGTCGACTACTATGCTCCTTTTGGCGGCTCCAAGGATTCGGGGATAGGCTCGACCAGGGAGCAGGGGCTTGCGGCCAGACAGTTCTACACCGAGAGCAGGACGTTCCTGATCTCACCATGAGGGAGGCCGGTCTCGGATGAAGGTTGTCATCGTCGGAGGAGGCGTGGTGGGGCTCTGCTGCGCTCGTGAGATCGCCCGTCAAGGAGGAGAGGTGACGCTCGTCGAGCGGGATCGCTGCGGGGGAGCGACCTCGCTGCGAAACGCCGGGCAGATTGTCCCTTCCCTCTGCACCCCGCTCTCCTCCCCCGGTGTCATCAAGCGGGCGCTCGGGTGGATGCTCAAGCTGGGCAGTCCTCTCAGCCTGAGGGTGAGCCTGGATCCGGATTACCTGCTCTGGCTGTTGCACTTCGCGCTCAACTCCTCCGAGGAGAAATACCGCGAGTGCCTGAAGGCAGCCCTCGTGCTGGGCAAGGACACCCACCTTCTCTTCGAAGAACTGCGAAAGGAAGGCGTAGAGTTCGAGATGCACCAAAAAGGCATCCTGTTCGCTACCCTCTCTGAAGAGGCGCTGCATGAAGAGACGGAGGTCTACCGGGAGCTCGAGCGGGCCGGCTACGACGGCGCCTACGAGGTGCTCAGCGGGGAGGAGGCGCGCCGCCTGGAGCCGGCGCTGAGCGAGAAGGTGGTCGGGGGGCTTTTCGTCAAGGACGAGCGCCACATCCGTCCGGAAAGCTTCGCGAAAGGCCTAACCGCAGATCTCGGGTCAAGGGGAGTACAGATACTCGAAGGCGCAGAGGTCTACGGCTTCAGACACGGCCAGAAAGGCTCCTGGAGGGTACTCACTTCGGAGGGGGACCTCGGCGCCGATCGTGTGCTCCTGGCAGCGGGTGTTTGGTCCAGGGAGTTGCTCGCAGAGCTTGGTGTGAAGATCCCGCTCGAGGCAGGCAAGGGCTACAGCGTAACCTCTATGGGGAAGGGCACACGCCCTCAGCGGCCGCTGAAGTTCACCGAGGCGCAGGTGGTGGCGACTCCGTACGACAGTGGCGTGCGGGTCTCCGGGATGTTCGAGCTGAGCGGCATAAACCTCTCCCTGAAGCGGCGGAAGATCGAATCGATCATCCGCGCTGCTGCCCCCTACCTGCGTGATTGGGAACCGATGAAGCCCAGGCTTGAGTGGACCGGGCTGCGTCCCGCTACCCCCGATAGCCTACCCCTGATCGGTAAGGTGCCAGGCTTGAATAACTTCTACCTAGCTACGGGACACGGAATGCTCGGCGTGACCCACGCCCCCGCTACTGCCAGAATGCTGGCGCCGCTGGTGCTCGAAGACCGGCCGGTGCCCGAACTGGAACCGTTCAAGCTCGAGAGGTTTGTGGGAAAGGGGAAGTAATGGAAAACAGCGGCCAAGAGGGAGGGTTCAAGAGAGAACTCTCTCTTATGGATATGACCCTGGTAGGATTCGGCTCGATAATAGGCTCAGGCTGGTTGTTTGCCTCCAGCAAAGTGGCCAGTATTGCCGGGCCTGCAGGAGCAATCTCTTGGATAATAGGTGGGATCTCGGTGATCCTGCTCGGTCTGGTATACGCTGAGTTGGGAGGCTCCGTACCGCGGGCAGAGGGTGTTATCCGCTATCCGGCCTACTCCCACGGACCCCTTGTGGGTTATCTGATGTCTTTCGTTACCCTGATCGCCTTCTCTAGCCTCACGGCGATCGAGGTCGAGGCTGCTCGCCAGTATGCGACCTCTTGGTGGCCAGCACTCTCTCAGCCAGGGACCACCACTACTCCGACAGCGCTGGGTTGGTTCGTGCAGTTGGGGCTTTTGTGCATCTTCTTCCTCCTGAACTACTGGAGCGTCACCTCGTTTGCGAAATCCAACGCCATACTCACCATCATCAAGTTTGTCGTTCCATCTGTCACGATTGTCTTCTTGTTGAGCCAGCTGAAGACGGCAAACTTCAGCGTCCACGGCTTCGCACCCTTCGGTTTCTCCGGTGTTGAAGCTGCGATTCCGACTGGAGGAGTGATCTTCGCTTACCTGGGGCTGCAGCCGGTAGTTGGCTTCGCGAGCGAAGCCAAAAATCCGCAGCGGACCGTACCTATCGCGCTCATTCTTTCTGTAGTACTCTCAGCTATAGTCTATGTCCTACTCCAAGTGGCATTTATCGGGGGGATCCCCACGCACATGCTGAGCAAGGGCTGGGTGGGTGTAGAGAACGAGTTCAGCCTTCCCTTCAGGGATATTGCGGTGGCGCTCGGGTTTGGATGGCTGGCGGCACTGGTCACCTTCGACGCGATTATCTCACCCAGCGGTACAGCCAATATCTACCTTCCCTCGACTGCTCGTGTGGTCTACGGCTGGGCCCGCAACGGTACTCTGTTCAAAATCTTCAGCCGAGTCGAACCGAGGTCTGGTATTCCACGTCCTGCTTTGTGGCTCTCGTTCTTTCTGTCCATCTTCTGGACGTTACCGTTCCCTTCCTGGGGAGTTCTTATTAACGTGGTTTCTTCGGCCCTAATCTTTAGCTACGCCGTAGCGCCGATCTCTGCTTACGCCCTCCGTCGTAATGTCCCCAACCTTCCACGCCCCTTCCACCTGAAGGGTATGAGCATAATAGGTCCGATCTCTTTCATCATAGCTTCGCTTATCGTTTACTGGACCGGATGGCAGACAGATTCCTGGCTGCTGGGCATTCAGCTTCTGATGTTCGTAATATATGTCCTCGCGAGGAAGGCGGTACCTACCGACCAAGTCAGCTTCGCCCAACAACTCAGATCTTCTTGGTGGCTCGTGTTCTACTACATAGTGATAATCCTTCTCTCCTGGCTGGGAAGTTTTGGTGGATCGAATATCATCCCTAGCCCCTGGGATCAGATACTCGTCGTTATAGCCTCCGTCATCGCTTACTATTGGGGAGGACGCACCGGGCTTCCTGAACCGGCGCTCGACGAGGACAAGGTGGAGACCGAGACGGCACCAGCTCCCCCCAGCTTTCTCGGCCGCGAAGATCCTGAATCATCGCGGTGACTCGGAAACGGGGCCACGGAGCGAACTTCGCCACAGATACTGACCTCGCTCATCACGGTAGGAAAGCCATGACCAGAACAGAGGCCACACCAGCGCTGGAGTTGCAACGGTCTGGTGGACACTTTGTCACTACGCCACCGTCACCTCCTTTGCTCCGAACTCCTCGAACCTCTCCGGGCTGACGTATCCGAGCGAGGAGTGCAACCGCCTGCGGTTGTAGAAGCCTTCCAGGTACTCGAACACGGCGCTCCTCGCGGCAGCCCGGCTCGGGAAGCGGCGAGGATGGACGAGTTCAACCTTCAGCGTCGCGACGAAGCTCTCGGAGATGGCGCTCTGTCCAGCGCTGATCCCACCCTCCCCATCGACGAAACTATCCTGGCCTCTTCCAGCTTCTTGCCGAAGGAGAGCGCGGTGTACTGGGTGCCCCTCTCGGAATGGTGTATGAGACCCGCTTCGGGCTTGTGCCTCCAGAGGGCCATCTCCAGAGCGTCGACGACGAGCTCGGCGCGCAGGTGGCTCGCCGTCGCCCAGCCGACGATCTTCCTGGAGTAGACGTCCAGCACAAACGCCAGGTGGAGAAACCCCTCTTCGGTGCGCACGTATGTTTTATGTCCGCCGTCCAGAGCCTGTCGGGGGCGGTGGCGCGGAAGTTCCTGACTTCACGAGGTCCTGAGCGGGCGTGGCACGAGGATCACGACGGGTGGTCCTCCTCTTCCTGCCTCGAACGCAGCCCCGAATCCCGGTTTCCCGCATCAGCCTCGCCACCCTGCACCGGCCGCACCGAATCCCGAGGGCACGCAGCTCGGCGTGCACCCTGGGGTAGCCGTAGGTCTCTCTGCTCCTCTTGTGCATTTCCACGATACGCTCGGTGAGGGCCGCATCCTCGCGGCTCCTCCTGGAGGGTGGTCTCATCATCTTCCAGCTCATCATCTTCCAGGCGTAGTAGCCGCTCTTTGAGACGCCGACCATTCTGCACAACAACGCAACGGGAAAGCGCGCCCTCTCCGCGTCGGCGAACCTGAAGCGGCTCACCGACTCCCGATCTCCTCCCTGGCGAAGAAGGCGGTCGCTTTTCTTAAGATCTCTTTCTCTTGGCGCAGGGGTTTCACCTCGCGACGGAGCCTGCGCAGCTCCTCCTTCTCCTCGGTGGTGAGCTCCTCGCGCTCGCTCTCGTCGATCTCGTCCTGCTTGACCCAGTTGCGTAAGGTTTCGACGCTGACGCCGAGTTCGTTGGCTACCCTGGGTATGGGGTGATCTTCATTCGAAGCTCGCACCAGCCGGATGGCCTCGCGGTGGAATTCCTGCGGGTACGGCGGTCTGGTTCTGGGCACTTGTCCTCCTTCGCGTGGACTTCCGAGACCAAGTCTCCATCAGTCCACCAAACCGTAGCAAGTCCAAAGAGGCGAAGGGGCTTTCCTTGCTCGCTCCAACTACTCAAGGTGGGCAGGGCTACCCGGCTCCACCAGCACTCGTTCAGGAAACCCACCGCCCAGGTGTCGGGATCTCTGCTGCGGCTACCTCCATCAGTTGGTCGCGCCGCCTTTTCTTTCGTAGAGGGGATCAGGGGAGGTGATCCACCGCTTGGCCCGCATCCACCTCACCGAGAGAAGGCGCGAAAGCGTCGCCCGAATGGTCTCTCCCGAGACTCGCCTCTCAGTGAGCCTCTCCTCGAAGGTGACGTCTGCGGCCATCGCAAGAGTCCACAGGCTCGTGTCGTACCCGAACTCCCTCGGGGAGCGGTGGAGCATTTGCCGCAAGACCTCGGCGCTCTGTTCGTCTAAAGCGACATGGACGAGCTTGGGGAGTGAGGAGCCGGGCGTGAGAGCGTCGAGTTCACGCTCGTTGAAGGCGTGGATGGCATTCCTGACCGTCCGGGGGCCGCATCCCAGACTCTGGGCTATCTTCGGAGGGGATTGTCCGCGAGAACTCGCCAGGAGTATCTGGGATCGGCGCATCACGAAAGCGTCTTTGGAGCGCAGAGAGGCTTCCAAAGCCTCGCGCTCCTCTTGCGACAACGAACGTACAAAGATGGGAGGTTTCATACAGACCACTATAGCTCATCGCACACAACATCTATAGGAAGGGCCGGCAGTGCCCTGGACAACGCCATGGCAGAGAAGAGTTTCCTTCTCGACGCTTAAGGCCGAGCTGGTGAGCAAACTGCAGTTCCCAGCCATCAGACTTGGGCTACAGGAGTCCAGCAAAGTTCGAGGAGAGAATAGAAGAATCTAGAGTTGCGTAAGATCGACGTGTCCGCTCTAGCGTGGTAATCCCAGCCAGGCTCTTGTTGGGGATAATGACTCTCCGCGGGCAGGCTTGTCCGCGGAGCGCTTGACCGAGGAGAGCGAGAAGGAGAAGGTACGGGCGGCCTTTAAGCCTTGGGCATGCCGCGTTCGACGGCGGAGACGATCTTGTGTCTGAGATCTTCGGAGTGACCGTTCATGATCCCTCGGATCGTCCTCGCTGCAACGTGCTGTCGGAGATGTTGAGCAACCGCAGATGAAGAGCGGGTTGGCGTCAGCTCACTATTGTCTGCAACGCGCTGTCAGCCAGCGTGTACAGCGTCGATGTATTCCAAGACCTCGTCCACGGAGACGACGTCGCCGTATTTGGCGTCAATGTCGTAGAGATTGGCCTCGTGGGCTTCAGGGTTACGGTCACCGACAGCCTCGCGCGGGACGACGGGGCGGAAGCCGTGTTGCAGGGCGTCGACGGCGGTGGCCCGCACGCAGCCCGAGGTCGAGGCTCCCGTGATGATGAGAGTGTCCACGCCAGCGGCGGTGAGCAGGGCCCCAAGCGGCGTTCCGAAGAAAGCGGAGGCGAAGAACTTGTTGAGGACGGGTTCGGAGGCGCGCGGCGCTATTCGCGGGTCGATCCCAGCCCATCGGCTTCCGGCCTCCAGAGTGAGGAGGGCGGGGACCTTGTCTATGAACGCGGCGGCGGTGAGCCTGTCGGACTCCCGGTAGGCGACGGTGGTGAAGACCACGGGAATCTCCGCCGCGCGGGCGGCTTGGAGGAGCCTCCGGATCTTCTCGACTGGCCCTTCGAGGTCACATGCCAGCGGCGACTCTGGGTCGGTGAAGCCGAGCGTCATGTCTATGACGGCGAGGGCGGGGCGGCGGCCGAAGCCGCCGCGTCCGCCGAAGCCCTCGATATGCATCCTCTCACCCCCTGCCGTTAGCCCGCGCCGCGCCGAGCTCGTGCGAGAGCCACTCGTTGAATTTGCGGCGGGTCTCGGCGATGATCCTGCGCTGCTCCTCGAGCGGCGGCAGGTCGCCGTGGTCGAAGGCGGGCGGCTCGGGACGGGAGGCCCGGATCTCCTCGCGCCTCGACTGCGTCGCCGCGGCGTCCACCGAGCCATCCTCCCCCAGGACGACGCCGTACTCGCTCTCGGCGGCCTCGCGGCTGACGAGGCCCCAACGCACGTCCTTGGCGACGGCCTCCGGGTCGCGCTCCAGCGGGTCGCCGACGCCCCCGGCCCCGGCGGTCTCGAAGACGAGCCGGTCGCCCTCGAAGACGGGGACGTCGCTCACCTTGGAGGGGAGTTCGACCGACGCGCCGTCCTTGCGGATGAGGGTCTTCTTCGAGGGCGAGCCGGGCTTGCCGCCGGCGACGCCGTAGGGGTAGGTGTGGGCGCGGTCGTCCTGGTAGGTGATGCGCCCGTCGGAGAGGAAGCGGTAGACCTTCCGTATGCCGCAGCCGCCGCGGAACTGGCCCGCGCCGCAGGAGTCGCGGCGGGCTGTGTACTCCTCCACGATCATGGGGTAGTACGTCTCCATGTACTCGGCGGGGACCGCGAGGAACTCCGGCCACCAGGAGTGCCCGTCGAGGCCGTCCTTGCCCGGGATCGCCGGGATGCCGCCGTAGAGGATCTCCATCGTCTGGAACGGCTCGCCGTCCGGCTTGACGCCGGAGTACACGAAGTTCGGGCTCGTACCGTAGGAGCCCGAGACGTTGAAGCCGATCGCCTTGGCGTAGACCGCGCCCAAGACGTCGAAGAGGCGCGCCATGACGACCAGGCGGTTGGAGAGGGGCGCGGGGTCCTTCGGGCGCAGCACGGAGCCCTCGGGGATGTGGACCTTTATGACGTCCGAGTAGCCGTCGTTGAAGAGGATCGTGGGGTCGACGGCGGAGATCAGGAAGACCCCCGCGAACATCTGGAACATCCGGTGGTTGAGGAGGAAGTTGACGGGGCCGGGGACCTGGGCGTCGGTGCCGGTCCAGTCGAGGTGCAGGGTGTCGCCCTCGCGCCACATGGCGAGCTTGAGCTTTATGGGGCCGTTGCCGAGCCCATCGTCGTCGGTGTAGTCCTCGAACTCGAAGCGCTCACCCTCAGGGATGAGCTGGCGCATGAGGTTTATGATGCTGGTGCGCGTCCGGTCGAGGAGGGCGTCGCAGGCCTCGAGGTAGGTCTCTTTGCCGAAGCGGTCGCAGATGTCCTTCACCCTCTGGGCCCCGGCGGCGGTCCCGGCGGCTATCGCCATGATGTCCGCGCGGGTCTCGCGCGGGGTGCGGGAGTTGTGGCAGAAGAAGCGCAGGACCTCTTCGTTGAGTTTGCCGCCGTCGTAGAGCTTGACGGGGGGCATGCGCACGCCCTCCTCGTAGATCGAGCGGGCATCGATGGGGATGGAGCCTGCGGTCTTGCCGCCGACGTCCATCAGGTTGCCCCACTGCAGGGCGTACCCGACGTGGTCGCCCTCGTAGAAGATCGGACGCACCAGCAGGATGTCCGGCAGGTGCGAGGTGGAGCCCTCCATCATGTACGGGTCGTTCGTGGCGATGACGTCGCCGTCCTTGAGGTCCTCGACCCTGTAGGGCGAGTTCTCGAGGACGGTATCCACGGGGCTTCCGAACTGGCCGACGACCATGCGCCCCTGGCGGTCAGCGATCAGGGGGAACTCGTCGGCCTGCTCGCGGATGATGGGGCTCACGGCCGTCGTGACGAGCACCCGGTCCATCTCGTGGCGGATGTTCTTGAGCGCGTTCTCGATGATGTCGAGGGTGACGTTGTCTATGGCGTGCTCCCGGACGAAGTCCGGCAGGCCCTGCTCTCTCTCGTTCAGCACCATTCTCAGGCCTCCTCGATCCGGATGTTCCCGAAGCGGTCCACCGCGCCGCGGTAGCCGGGCTCTATGACGGTCGTGGTGTCGTCCTGCACCACTACGGCAGGTCCCTCGACGGAGTGGTTGGGCCGGAGACTGGACCGTTTGTAGATCGGGGTCTCGACCCACTCCCCGCCGAAGTACACCTTCTCCGTGCGAAGCATGGCTTCGGAGGCGTCGGGTCCGGCGCCGTCCTCGCTTGCCACGAGGCTCACGCCCCTTATGGTGCCGCGCCCGACGACGCGCACGGTGGCGATCTCCAGCGGCGAGTCCGGCAGCTCGAAGTTGTAGCGCTGGCGGTGTGCCTCCTCGAAGCGCTCACGCAGGAAGGTCGAGTCCTCGCCGGTCAGTTCCTCCAGCTCGAAGCGGCAGGGGATCTGGATGTTCTGCAGGTAATAGCGGCAGTCGGCGTAGAGGTCGAAGCGCTTCTCGCCTTCCGCAACACCCTCGCCGTCGAGCCACTCGTTGGCCTGCGCGATGAGCCGCTCGACCGTCGTCTTGAGCTCTGAGGCCGGCGTCTCCTCGGCGATGCGCAGGTAGGTCTCGGGGAACTCGTTCTGGATGTCCGAGGAGAGGAAGCCGAAGGCGCTCATCACGCCCGGGGTCGGCGGCACTATGACGGAGCGGGAGCGGATGAGCCGCCCGAGGGCGTTGGCGTGCATCGGCCCGGCGCCGCCGAAGGCCACGAGGCCGAACTCCCGCGGGTCGTGGCCGCGCTCGACGCTCACGACCCTGAGAGCGGCGTGCATGTTCTCGTTGACGATCTCCAGGATCGCCTCCGCCGCCTCCTCGACGCCCATCCCGAGCCGCTCGGCGACCTTCCCGACGGCCCTTCGGGCGGCCTCCTCGTCCATCCGTAGCGTGCCGCCCAGAGCCACGCCGGGCGGGATGCGGTGCAGGACCACGTTCGCGTCGGTGACGGTCGGCTCCTCGCCGCCGCGCCCGTAGGCGGCGGGACCGGGGTCGGCCCCCGCGCTCGCCGGACCGACCTGCAGGGCGCCGCTCGCGGAGACGAAGGCGATCGAGCCACCACCGGCGCCGACGCTGTGCACGTCGACCGCCGGGCTCTTGAACTGGAAGTAGCCGAGCTGGATGTCGCGGCGCACCGGCGTCTCCCCGTTCAGGCACAACGAGACGTCCGTGGAAGTCCCGCCCATGTCGAAGGTGAGGATGTTCTTCACCTTGATCTCGCGCGCCAGATAGGCCGCCCCCGTCACGCCCCCGGACGGCCCCGAGAGCGCGATCTGTATGGGCCTCTCGGCGACGGCCTGTGTGCTCATCGCCCCGCCGTCGGAGCGGACGATGGAGAGGGCGCCACCGAAGCCCTTCTCGCGGACGCTCTTCTCGAAGTTCTTCATGTAGAGCATCGTGCGCGGCTGGACTGCCGTGTTCACCACGGTGGTGAGCGTCCGCTCGTACTCCCCATACTCCTGGCCGATGTCCGAGGAGATGGAGACCGAGAGGTCCGGGTAGAGCTCGCGCACGATCTCGCGAGTGCGCCGCTCGTGCTCCGGGTTCACGTAAGAGTTGAGGAAGCCGATGGCGAGTGACTCCACACCCCGCTCCACGAGGCTCTTCACGGCCTCGCGCACCTCCTCCTCATCAAGCGGCACCAGGATGCCTCCGTCCGGTCCGATGCGCTCGTTGATGCCCACGGTGTCGGTCGGGTCGGCCGGCGGGTCGGGCTTGACGAGGGACATCCAGCCGTAGAGCGGGCCCGGCGTCCAGGCACGGGCGAGGAGGAGGATCTGCTCGTGGCCCTTCGTCGTCAGCAGCCCCACGCGCGAGCCGGTGTTCGTGAGGATCATGTTCGTCACCACGGTCGTGCCATGGAAGAGGAGGTTGAGGTCCTCGAAGGAGACCTCGAGCTTCTTGCAGACCGATTCGATTCCTTCCACCACGCCCCTCGATGGATCATCGGGGGTCGAGAGGACCTTGCCTTCGATGAGCTTGCCGCTTCTTTCTTCGAAGAGCAGCACGTCCGTGAACGTGCCACCGACGTCGACCGCAACGTTGTACCCCATCAGAACATTCCTCCTTACGCCATTGACAATCGCCGGCAGCTAACCTGATACTGGCTCGAATACCCCAGCTTTGTATACCTGTCCCGGAAGCTCCTTGCCGAGATGGCTGGCGAGCCACTCCGCGCAATCGATTAGAGCCTCCAGGTCGATGCCGGTCTCGTATCCCATTCCCTGCAGGAGGTAAACGAGATCTTCTGTGGCTATGTTGCCAGTCGAACGCGGTGCAAAGGGACAGCCGCCCGTACCTCCCACCGAGGCGTCGAGCACCGATGCCCCCGCCTCTATCGCGGCGACCGCGTTGGCGAAGCCGGTGTTGCGGGGGTTGTGGAAATGGCAGCCTACCGTGAT
>Ga0207747_1000159_pt1 | contig 83829 bp, 77 predicted proteins | sample HigsolmetaGSP11D_FD_184839 | JGI IMG/M metagenome (GOLD analysis project Ga0207747, IMG submission 184839) | High solid enriched microbial communities from the Joint BioEnergy Institute, USA - SP1-1-D (SPAdes) | ecosystem: Engineered > Bioreactor > SSF (Solid state fermentation) > Aerobic >...
TTCCTCCGCTTCACGGCGGGCACGTTCTTCCGCCTCCCGGCGCGCTCTTTCTTCGGCTTCCCGTCGCGCGCGTTCCTCGGCCTCGCGACGGGCTTTCTCTTCGGCTTCCCGCTTGGCACGCTCCTCGGCTTCGCGCCGGGCACTTTCCTCCGCTTCGCGGCGGGCACGTTCCTCGGCCTCCCGGCGCGCTCTTTCTTCGGCTTCCCGTCGCGCGCGTTCCTCGGCCTCGCGACGGGCTTTCTCTTCGGCTTCCCGTCTGGCCCGCTCTTCGGCTTCGCGGCGCGCCTGCTCTTCCGCTTCACGGCGGGCTCTTTCCTCGGCCTCGCGGCGGGCACGTTCTTCCGCCTCCCATCGCGCCCGTTCTTCGGCTTCGCGCCGGAGCTGTTCTTCAGCTTCGCGACGCGCCCGTTCTTCCGCCTCGGCCCGGGCTTCCGCTTCCCGGCGCGCCTCCGCTTCGTGACGGGCCGTGTCCGCGGCGGGCGGGTTCGCGCCCGTCTGCGCGCGCGCCCGCACCATGGCGCCGACCAGCGCGGCTTCGGCCGCCTGCAGACGTTCCGCTTCCGCCTTGTCGTGTTTGAGGAGATCGGAAAAGTCCAGATCCTGGCGGGTGCTGAACTGCGAAGACGGCGAAACGCTGTGCGGCGCGGACACGAACTCGCGCACGAAACCTTCCCGGATCAGCCGGACGAGCATCTGCTGCAGTTTGGCCTCGCTCAGGCCGTCGAGCTTGCGCTGCAGATCGCCGACGGTGGCCTTGCCATCCACATGCGACAGCACGTTGCGCAGCTCGCGCGGCAGCAGGGAGGTCCTGCCCGTCACCTCCATCAAACCCTTGGCTGTCTTGGTGAGGACGGTCTTCCGATCCATGGATGTTCACTTCCGATGGGCGAGCGCGCCCGGGGATGCTAGCATCGGGTGGCTCGCGGCCACGATGCCTGCCGACGAAACGCGAGAGTTAATTCCGTTTTTCAAACCGCTCGCGTGACGGCGAAATTCGCCGGATAATGACAACGTCATGAATCGCACGCAAGCGGAGCGCGGCGTCTCGTCGTCGGAAAGAGGAAAAATGACACTGCCGTTGCCGGCCGGGCAACCGACCGGCATGGTGCCTGCACCGGTCAGGACGCCGACCGCTGATTTCGGGTTTCGATGCCTGTAGACCTTTCCACGCTCTCGACCATGGTGGTGGACGACCTCGCCGCCCAGCGCCGGCTCGTGCGCGACATGCTGATGAGCCTGGGCGTGCGCACGGTCTACGAGGCGGACGACGGCGAAGCGGCGCTGGCGCGCATGAGCAGCCTGAACAAGCCGGTGGACGTGATCGTCTCCGACCTCGACATGCCGGGCATGGACGGGGTGGAGTTCATCCGTCATCTCGGCAGCCGGCATCTCGCCTCGGCGCTGGTGCTGGCGAGCAAAATGGATCCGGCGCTGATCGGCTCGGTCGAGGCCATGGCGCGGGTGCAGGGGCTGCAGGTGCTCGGCACGCTGCAGAAGCCGATCCGGCGCGAGGAGCTGGAAGCGGCGCTGCGCCGCTTCATCCCCTACGTGCGCGCGGACGAGGCCTCGCGGCCGGAAGCCGTCACCGAGGACCTGTTGCGCGCGGCGATCGAGGCGCAGGAGATCGTGCCCTACTTCCAGCCCAAGGTCCGCATCGCCGACGGCCGCATGGCCGGGGCCGAGGTCCTGGCGCGCTGGCAGCACCCGGAATACGGCATGATCGAGCCGGCGCGCTTCATCCCGCTCGCCGAGCGCGGCGGCCTGATCGAACCGCTTACCTGGCTGATGCTCGAGCACGCCATGGAACAGGCGCACCGCTGGCAGCGGACCGGCCGCACCTGGACGCTGTCGGTGAATCTGTCGCTCAACCATCTGGAGCAGGCGAACGTCGCCGACGCCATCGCAAGCCTCGCGGACCGCTGGGACGTGCCGCACGAACGCATCGTGCTGGAAGTGACCGAAAGCCTGGCGGCGCAGAACCTCGCACCTATCCTCGGCAATCTCGCCCGCCTGCGCCTCAAGGGCTTCGGCGTCGCCATCGATGACTACGGCACCGGCTATTCCTCGCTGGAGCAGCTCTCACGCATGCCCTTCACCGAGCTCAAGATCGACCGCTCGTTCGTGAGCGGCGCCGCCCACCGCGCCACGCTGCGCACCATCCTCGGTTCGAGCATCGAGCTGGCGCGGCAGTTGAATCTGGAATCGGTGGCCGAAGGCGTGGAGCACGAGGACGATCTCGCCCTGCTGCGCGAACTGGGCTGCGATCTCGCCCAGGGCCAGCTCATCAGTCCGCCGCTCTCGGCCGAACAACTGGAGGACTGGCTGCGCTCGCGCAGCGAATGAGGCCTCAGGGCGCGCCGTAACCGCCGCCGCCCGGCGTCTCGATCACGAACACATCGCCCGGTTGCATCTCGACCGTATCGCACGGTTTCAGTTCGACGCGCTCGCCGTTTGCGCGCTCCACGTAATTGCGCCCGCATGCGCCCGCCGCGCCGCCCGCCAGACCGTGCGGCGCGATGCGGCGGCGGTTGGAGACGATGGACGCCGTCATGGGTTCGAGGAAGCGGATGCGGCGCCTGCCGCCGTTGCCACCGCGCCAGCGCCCGGCCCCGCCCGAACCCGCACGGATCTCGAAACTTTCCACCAGCACCGGGAAGCGCCACTCCAGCACTTCGGGATCGGTGAGACGCGAATTGGTCATGTGCGTCTGCACCACATCGGCGCCGTCGTGCCCCTCGAGCGCTTCGCCCCGTTCGCCGAAGCGCAATACGCCGGCGCCGGAACCGCCGGCGATGGTCTCGTAGTACTGATGGCGCGCATTGCCGAAGGTGAAGTTGTTCATCGTGCCCTGCGAGGCGGCCATCACGCCGAGCGCGCCGTAGAGCGCGTCGGTGATCGCCTGCGAGGTCTCGACATTGCCCGCCACCACCGCCGCGGGATAGCGCGGACGCAGCATCGACCCTTCCGGCACGATGATGCGCAAGGGCTCCAGACAGCCGGCGTTGAGCGGGATGTCGTCGTCCACGAGCGTGCGGAACACGTACAGCACAGCGGCCACGCACACCGCATAAGGCGCATTGAAGTTGTTCGGCTGTTGCGGCGACGTGCCGGTGAAGTCGATCACTGCGCTGCGCGTGGTCGCATCGAGCGTGACGGCGACGCGGATGACGGCGCCGCTGTCCATCTCCACACTGAAGCTGCCCGTCCAGCGCTCGCCGCCGCGCGCCGCAAGCTTCGCGATCGCGCGCCGAACCGCTTCCTCGGCGTTGCGGCGCACATGGCCCATATAGGCCTGCACGACGTCGAAGCCGTAGTGCGCCACCATCTTGCGCAGTTCCTGCACCCCGGTTTCGTTCGCGGCGATCATCGCGCGCAGATCGGCGAGATTCTGTTCGACATTGCGCGCGGGATGCGGCCCGGAGGACAGCAAGGCGCGCGTTTGCGCCTCGCGCATGCGGCCGTCCGAGACCAGCAGGAAGTTGTCGATCAGCACGCCTTCGTCCTCGATGACGCGCGAGTCGGCCGGCATCGAACCGGGGGTAATGCCGCCCACGTCGGCGTGGTGCCCGCGCGAGGCGACGTAGAACCACACCTTCTCGCCTGCCTCGTCGAACACCGGCGTCACCACCGTAATGTCGGGCAGATGGGTGCCGCCGTTGTAGGGCGCGTTCAGCATGTACACGTCGCCCGGCCGCATGCGGCCGGCGTTGGCGCGAATGACGCTGGCGATGGATTCGCCCATCGAACCCAGATGCACGGGCACGTGCGGCGCGTTGGCGATCAGCCGGCCTTCGGCATCGAACACCGCGCAGGAGAAATCGAGCTGCTCCTTGATGTTCACCGAATAGGCGGTGCTGGCGAGCCTCGCTCCCATCTGCTCGGCGATGGACATGTAGAGGCTGTTGAAGACTTCGAGCATCACCGGGTCGGCCTGGGTGCCGATCGCCACGCGCCCGGGTCGCGGCGCCACGCGTTCCAGCACCAGCGCGCCGTTCGCACGGCAGGTGCCGCGCCAGCCGGGCTCGATGACGGTGGTCGCGTTCGCTTCGATCAGCAATGCCGGCCCGTCGATCGCATCGTGTTCGCGCAGCGCCGCACGCGCATAGACCGGCGTGTCGTGCCAGCGCCCGCCGCTGTACATACGCACGCGTTCGAGCGGCTCCGGTGCGGCGGCGCCGGTCTGCGGCGGCGCCTGGCAGGGCGCCTCCCCGCTCGCGCCGATCGCCTCCACCGAAGCGGCTTCGATGACGAGCGGCCGGTCCGGCATGAGGAAGGCATAACGCTGACGGTAGAGTTTCTCGAATGCCTCGCGCATGCCTTCGATACTGCCCGCCGGCACGACGAGCGCACTGTCGGTGCCGGCATAACGCAGGTGCACGCGTTCCACCACGCGTATGCGTTCGGGCGCCACGCCCTGGCGCAACACGGCGTCGCGTGCCTCGATCGCCAGTTGCTCCAGCGTCTCGTGCAGCAGGCAGAGCGAGCCCTCCTCCAGCGGCGCTTCCACGCTGCGCTCGCGCATCGCGGTGATGTCGGCGAGCCCCATGCCGTAGGCCGACAGCACGCCCGCGAGCGGATGGATGTAGATGCGCGGGATGCCGAGCGCATCCGCGACCAGACAGGCATGCTGCCCGCCCGCGCCGCCGAAGCTGCACAGCGTGTATTGCGAGAGATCGTGGCCGCGCTGGACGGAGATCTTCTTGATCGCGTTCGCCATGTTGCCGACGGCGATGGCGATATAGGCCTCGGCGACCGCTTCGGGCGTGCGGTCATCGCCGGTGGCAGCGCGGATCTCTTCTGCGCGCTCGGCAAACTTGGCCCGCACCGCTTCCGCATCGAGCGGCTGGTCGCCTGCGGGACCGAACACCGCGGGAAAATGACGCGGCTGGATCTTGCCCAGCATGATGTTGCAGTCGGTGACGGTGAGCGGCCCGCCGCGGCGATAAGCCACCGGCCCCGGATCGGCGCCGGCCGAATCGGGTCCGACGCGGTAGCGGCTGCCGTCGAAGTGGCAGATCGACCCGCCGCCCGCGGCCACGGTGTGGATGTCGATCATCGGCGCGCGCACCCGCACGCCCGCGACCTGCGTCTCGAAACTGCGCTCCAGCGCCGAAAGATCACTGCCGGCGAAATGCGACACGTCGGTGGAGGTCCCGCCCATGTCGAAGCCGATGATGCGCTCGAAGCCCGCTTCGAGCGCGGTGCGCACCACGCCGACGATGCCGCCCGCGGGCCCCGAGAGGATGGCGTCCTTGCCGCGGAAGCTGTGCGCGGAGGTGAGCCCGCCGTTCGACTGCATGAACATGAGCGGCACGCCCGAAAGCTCGTGCGCCACCCGCTCGACGTAGCGGCGCAGGATCGGCGAGAGATAGGCGTCCACCACCGTGGTGTCGCCGCGCGCGACGAATTTCATCAGTGGCGAGCATTCGTGCGAGGTGGAGATCTGCTCGAAGCCGATCGCGCGGGCGCGTTCCGCGACCCGGCGTTCGTGCTCGGGGTAGCGGTAACCGTGCATGAACACGATCGCCGCCGCGCGATAGCCGGCGGCGTAGGCTTCGCGCAGCGCCGCCTCCGCCTGCGTGGGATCGAGCGGCCGCAGCACCTTGCCGTGCGCGTCCACGCGTTCGTCGATTTCGTACACCGCGCCGTAGAGCAGCTCGGGCAGGACGATTTTGCGCGCGAAGATGTCGGGGCGGTTCTGGTAGGCGATGCGCAAGGCGTCGCGGAAGCCGCGCGTCACGAACAGCGCGGTCGGCTCGCCTTTGCGTTCGAGCAGCGCGTTGGTGGCGACGGTGGTGCCCATCTTCACCACGCCGATCGCTGCGGCCGGCAGGGGCGCATCGGGCGCCACGCCCATCAGGGCGCGGATGCCGGCGAGCGCCGCGTCCTCATAACGCTCCGGATGTTCGGACAGCAGCTTGTGGGTGACGAGCGTCCCGTCGGGACGGCGCGCGACGATGTCGGTGAACGTCCCGCCGCGATCGATCCAGAATTGCCAACGCTGTTCCATTACCCGGCACCGATGAGGAACGGGGATTCTACCCGGCGCGCAGCGCGCCGCCCGGACTCCCGATTGCAGGATGCGTTCTACCGCCAGACGCCTTCCCTGTCGTTGACGCATGGCAGTTCCGCTGACACACTGCGCGCGCCTGACGTATCGCGAGCTTGGATGAAAGTTCTGGTTCTCGGCGCCGGCGTCGCCGGCGTGACCACTGCCTATCAGTTGGCGCGCGACGGCCATGAAGTGACCGTCATCGACCAGCAGGACGGCCCCGCGGCGAATGCGCAAAGCCTGGACGCCGGGCTGGTCTGCCCAAGCTATGCCGCCCCCTGGGCCGCGCCGGGGATGCGCGCGCGCACCGTGTACTGGCTGGTGCAGCCCGAAAGCCCGCTCAAGTTCGGCGGCCGGGTGGACATGTCGCTCATCCGCTGGATCATGATGTGGGCCGGTCAGTGCAAACCCGAGCGCTACGCCGTCAACCGCGCGCGCATGCACCGGCTCGCGCGCTACAGCCTGCACCAGTTGCAGGCGCTGCGGCGCTCGCTCGGCATCCAGTACGATGCCTGCAGCGAAGGTGTCCTGCAACTGGTGCGCACCGAGGAAGAGGTGCGCGAACTCGCGCGGCAGTTTCCCCTGCTCGACGAACTGGGCATTCCCTACACCGCGCTGGACCGCGTGGGCTGTTTCGCGGTCGATCCGGCGCTGGAGCATGCCGCCACGCCTTTCCTCGGCGGCCTGTACCTGCCCATGGACGAAACCGGCGACTGCGCGCGCTTCACCGTCGCGCTCGCGCGCCACGCCGAAGCGCTGGGCGTGAAGTTCCGCTACCGCTGCACCGCCGGCAAGGCGATCGTGGAGCGCGACACCATCCTGGGCGTGGAAACCACGGCAGGGCCGATCGAGGCCGACCACGTCGTCGTCGCGCTCGGCGCCGGCGCGGTGCAATGGCTGCAGGACAACGCCTACGTGGTGCCGCTGCAGCGGGTCAAGACGCACGCGCTCAGTGCGCCGATCTGCGATGCGAACCGCGCCCCGCGTACGGGCGTGGTCGACGAGCACCACAAGCTCTGGATCTCACGCGTCGGCGCGCGGGTGCAAGTGGCCGGCGGAGCCGAACTCGGCCCGCGCGGCACCGAAGTGCATCTGGAACGCGGTCTCATGCTCGCCGACGCCTTCGAACGGCTGTATCCCGGCGCGGCCGATTTCAGCCATGCCGTCGTGACGGCGCAACTGCATGCCGCCACGCCGGACGGACCGCCCGTCATCGGCCCCGGCCATTGGGCGGGCCTGCACTTCAACGTCGGCCACGGGTTCCATACCTGGACCATGGCCTGCGGCGCGGCGAAGGTGGTGGCCGACCTGCTGGCCGGACGCAAGCCGGAAATCGATGTCGAGGGGTTGACCTACGACCGCTTCCATACCATGCGCTGACGCGCGGTGTTATCGTTGAGCGAAACGCGATCGAAGGCCGCATCCGATGACCCCGATCTACCGCACCGCCACCTTGCGCGAGCTGGAAGCGCGCGCCAAAGCAGCCCGTCCGCAACCCAGCCTGATGGAACGCGCAGGCCTCGCCGCCGCCGAATACGCGCAACAGTTGCTGGGGCCCAAAGGCAAGTCCGTGCTGGTGCTCGCCGGTCCCGGCGACAACGGCGGCGACGCCTTCGAAGCGGCGGTGCATCTCAAGCGCGCCTTCCATCGCGTCGACGTCGTGTATCCCGTTCCCGGCAGGACGCCGAGCGAGGACGCGCGCGCGGCGCTGGCGAAATGGAACGCCGCCGACGGCCGCCTACTCGCCGCCATCCCGGCCAACGCTTCCTACGATCTCGTCATCGACGGCCTGTTCGGCATCGGCCTCAAGCAACCGGTCGAAGGCCCGTACGCGCAACTGATCGAAACGGCCAACGCCGTCGGTGCGCCACGGCTCGCGCTCGATCTGCCCACCGGCCTGCACGCCGACACCGGTGCGATGCTGGGCGCCACCTTCCGGGCCACGCACACCATCACGTTCATCGCCGCCAAGCCTGGCCTCTATACGCTCGACGGTCCGGACGTGTGCGGCGAGATCCGCATCGCCGACCTGGGCGTGCAGGAGGCGGGCGGCGACGGCTTTCTCGTCGACGATTCGGTACTCGCCGCCCTGCCCTTGCGGCGGCCGCGCAATTTCCACAAGGGCAACGCCGGCGGTGTGGCGGTGATCGGTGGAGCCGCCGGCATGCTGGGCGCCTGCCTGCTCGCCGGTCGTGCCGCGTTGCGGCTCGGCGCCGGCAAGGTGTTCCTCGGTCTGTTGAGCGAACGCGCGCCGGAAGTCGATCTCGTGCAGCCCGAGCTGATGCTGCGCAAGCCCGAAGCCCTGCTCAACGAAGCGGCGGTGACGGCCATCGCCGCCGGCCCCGGCATGGGGACCGACAGCCAGGCGCAACGCGTGCTCACCCAGGCCCTGCGCAGTAATGTGCCGCTGGTGCTCGACGCCGACGCGCTCAATCTCGTCGCCTCCTACGCGGTGCTGCAATCGGCGGTGCAGGTCCGCCAGGCGCCCACGGTACTCACGCCGCATCCGGCCGAAGCGGCGCGGCTGCTCGGCAAGAAGACGAACGAGGTGCAGGCCGACCGCGTCACCAGCGCGCTGGTGCTCGCGCAACGCTTCCGCAGCATGGTGGTGCTGAAAGGCAACGGCAGCGTCTGCGCGCATCCCGACGGCCGCTGGTGGATCAACCCCACGGGCAATCCGGGTATGGCGAGCGCGGGCATGGGCGACGTGCTCTCCGGCATGATCGCGGCGCTGATCGCGCAAGGCGCCACGCCCGAGCAGGCGCTGCTCGCAGCGGTGTATCTGCACGGCGCGGCGGGCGACGATCTCGCCGTTTCGGGCACCGGTCCGCTCGGCCTCACGGCGAGCGAAGTCGCCGAACGTGCCCGCACGCTGCTCAACCGCGCGCTCGGTTCCTAGTTCGCACGAGGGGCGGGAAGCGGGTGTTGCCGGTCAGTCGGCGACGCGGATCAGTCCGCCGTCATCGTCGTCGGCGTAGCCCCGTTCGATCTCCTCCGCGGTGGCGGGACGGATATTGCGCACCGTGCAGTCGAACTGCACCGCGATACCCGCATAGGGATGGTTACCGTCGAGCACCACGGCCTGGTCGGCGATGTCGGTGACGGTATAGATCACCGGTTCTTCTTCGTCGCCGCCGTCGCCGGGCACGCCTTCGAACTGCATGCCGACTTCCAGCGTCTCAGGGAAGAGTTCGCGCGGCTCGACGCGCACCAGGCTCTCGTCGTATTCGCCGAAGGCGTCCTCGGGCTCCAGACGCAGGCTGAGCCGGTCACCGATCTGCTTGCCCTCGAGCGCCTGTTCGATGGCGGGGACGATGCCGTCGTAGCCGCCGTGCAGGTAGGACAAGGGCCGCTCGGAACGTTCGAGCAGATTGCCCCACACGTCGGACACCGCGATATCGAGCGATACGACGGTGTCTTTAGCGATTTTCATCGTTGAGTTTCTCCACCAGGGCCAGCACTTCGGCAGCATGCCCTTTCGGGTTCACGCCGTAAAGCGCGTGCCGCACGCGGCCGGCCTTGTCGATGATGAAGGTGGAACGCTGGATGCGGCCGCGGCCGTTTCCCGATTCGGGATCGCGCATCACGCCGTAGGCGCGGCAGACCTGGCCTTCCTCGTCGGAAAGCAGCGTGATGGCAAGGCCGTTCTCGTCGCGGAATTCCGCATGAGTGAGACAGTCGTCGCAGGACACGGCAAGGATCACGCAGTCGTGCGCGGCAAAACGCGGCTCGAGATCGGAAAACTCGATCGCCTGCAGCGTGCACCCCGGCGTTCCTGCCTTGGGATAGAAATACAGCACGACGTTCTTCTTGCCCTTGAACCGCGCCAGATCGACCGACTCCATGTCGGCGTCAGGCAAGACGAATTGCGGTGCGGGCTGTCCTGGCTGCAACATGAGAACGTTCACCAACCGGTCAGGTAAACCAACAGAAAGGCGAGACGATTCTAAACCAAGTCAGGAGCGGTTTCGTCAAGGCGGTGCCGCTACAATGACGCCATGGACAAGACGCTGCTCGGCGGCCTCACGCCGCGCCAGTTTCTCGAGGAATACTGGCACAAGAAACCGCTTCTCATTCGCGGAGCCATCCCCGGTTTTCGCAATCTGCTGGACGTCCAGGCGCTGTTCGAGCTGGCGGCGCGCGACGACTGCGAGTCGCGGCTGATCGGCCGCGAACGGAACAGGTGGGAACTGGAACACGGCCCTTTCGATCCGCGCGTCTATCGGGAACTGCCGAACCGGCGCTGGACCCTGCTGGTGCAAGGGTTGAATCATTTCCTGCCGGAAGCCGACGCGCTGATGCGCCGCTTCGATTTCATCCCCTACGCGCGCCTGGACGACGTCATGGTGAGCTACGCCGTGAAGGACGGCGGCGTCGGCCCGCACATCGATTCCTACGACGTCTTCCTGCTCCAGGGCGAGGGGCGCAGGCTCTGGCGCATCAGCAGCCAGCGCAGGATCGAACTCGACCCCAGGGCGCCGATCCGCGTCATGACCAATTTCCGCGCCGAGCAGGAATGGGTGCTGGAGCCCGGCGACATGCTCTACCTGCCGCCGCTCGTTCCGCACGACGGCATCGCGCTCGAACCCTGCATGACCTACTCCATCGGTTTCCGCGCGTTCACCGCGCAGGAGCTGGCAACCCAGTTCCTCGGTTTCATGCAGGAACGCGTCTGTCTCGACGGCATCTACCGCGATCCCGGCCTGCGTCCGCCGCGCAGCCCGGCGCAGATCGGCGACGACATGGTGCGCCAGGCCGAAGCGATGCTCGGGCGCATCCGCTGGTCGCGCCGCGACGTGGAGGATTTCCTCGGCCAGTATCTCTCCGAACCGAAGCCGCACATCTGTTTCGAACGGCCGCGCCGCCCGCTGCCGCCCGCGCGTTTCGCGCAAGCCGCCGCCCGTCACGGCCTGCGGCTCGCCCTCACCACCGGCATGCTCTACCGCCGCAACCGCTGGTACGTCAACGGCGAGCGCTTCGAAGCCGAAGCGTCGTGGCAGCAAGCCCTGCGCGAGCTTGCGGACCGGCGGCGGCTGCCCCCCGGAACCGCGCTGGAGCCCGCGCTGCTGCAGTTGCTGCACCAGTGGTACGCCGCCGGCTACCTGCTGATCGGTGCGCAGGCCTGAGCAGGTTATCATCGGCGGCGTTCCCCGCCGCACGCTTGCCGCAATGCTGCCGCCCGCACCCGAACGCAGACTGATCCTCACCCGCGCGGAATATCAAACGGCGCTCGACGCGCTGCTGCCGCTGGCGAGCAAGTCGATCCAGGTCTTCGATCCCGATCTCGTGCAGCCGGCGCTGCATCGGCCGGCGCGCATCGAGGCGCTGCGCGCATTCCTGCGCGCCGGCCGCGACAATGTCCTGCAGATCGTCGTGCACGATCTCAGTCACATCGAGCGCGGCATGCCGCGGCTCGTCGACCTGCTGCGCGAGTTTCCCACCCGCGTCTCCGTCCACCGCAGCGAAGGCAATGCGCTGCGCGCGCAGGACTGCTTCGTGCTCGTCGATGCGCGTCATTTCGTCCGGCGTCCCGTGGCGGCGCAGAGCCGCGGCGTGTACGCGCTTGAAGAACCGCACGAGGGCCACCAATTAAGGGAGCGCTTCGAGCAGATTCTGGCCGCGTCGGAACCCGGACTTTCCGCCACGCGGCTGGGACTCTGAAGCGTTCAAAAAAGTCATCCGCGAGTCTGCCGAAGGCATATACTCGTGCCCCGCTGCCGGACGGTCTTGTTCCCGTTCGCGTCATGCATGGCGAGATCGTAAGGCCGCAAAGAGTGTAGTCATCCATAACGTTCGCTTATTAGGGGAACCTAAAAATGAATCGCTCCATCATCACCGCTCTTCTCGCAGCGCTTGCACTGACAGCTTGCGGTAAGGAAGAGGCCAAGGCGCCCGAAACTCCCGCTGCCGAATCTGCCGCACCGGCCGAGTCCGCGGCGCCTGCGACGGAGCCCACTGAATCGGCCGAAGCGGCCCCTGCCGCCAAAGCCCCCGCCGCCGATGCTGCGGCGGAAGCTGCACCCGCGACCGATGCCGCGCCGGCAGCCGATGCCGACGCTGCTTCCGCCGCGGCCACCGAGGAAGAGAAGAAGTAAGGAAGACGCGATCGGAGTGGCGACACTTCGATCGGCTTTCCCCAGGGCTGTCTCCCTGGCGCAGCAAAAAGCCGGCTGCAAAGCCGGCTTTTTTCGTTTGCGCATCGCTATCCGTAAAGCGGGTCGCGCCTCAACGCACTTCCAGCCAGCCGAATCCGCCGTCCTGGCTTGCCGCCACCACCCAATCGGGCGTGCAGCCGAGCACTCCGGCGAGCGCCGCCTGGGCAAGGTCCGGCGTATTGTTCTGCTCCGACAGATGCGCGGCGACGATGTGTTGCAGACGCTTGCATTCCAGCCGCGCGAGGAGCTGCGCCGCCACGGCATTGGAGAGATGGCCGTACGGCCCGGCGATGCGCGCACGCAACCACGGCGGATATTTGCTGCGGGCCAGCATGTCCGGATCGTGATTGCATTCCAGCACCAGCGCATCGCAACCGTTCAGCATGTTTTCGATGTGACGGGTCGAGATGCCGACGTCGGTGAGCACGCCGAGCCGCCGCGCGCCGTCGCCGAGCACGTATTGCACGGGCTCGCGCGCGTCGTGCGGAACGGGGAAAGGATGCACTTCCAGGTCGCCCACCGCGAAGGGATCGTGACTGTCGATCACCACCACCTCGCACTCGGGCAGCCACTCGGGCAGCTTGTCTCCGAGCGCGGCGCGCAGGGTGCCGTAGGTGAGCCACACCTTCAGTCCGTGCCTGCACGCGAAGGGGAACACGCCGTCGATGTGGTCGCTGTGCTCGTGGGTCACCACGATGCCGGTGAGCTGCGAGGGCTGCAGTCCCAGCCGTTCGAGTCGCCGCTCCGTCTCGCGCACGGTCATGCCGTTGTCGACCAGGATGCGGGTCCTGCCCGCTTCGACGACGAGCGCGTTGCCCTGGCTGCCGCTGCCCAATGATGCGAAACGCATCATCGGGCCTGCCTCACTGGAACGGGATTCAAAGCCTTGCCTGACGAAACCCGGGAGCGGCGCCCGCACGGGCGCCGCCGGTGGACTTACTTGAGCTGATCGTAGAGCAGACCGAGGATCTTCGCCGACACGTCCGAGCTCTCGATCTGGCCGTTCTGATTGAGCACCTGCACGCGGCTCGCGTCCGTGCCCTGGATCACCCGTACCTGGTACTGCGCCGCTTTGGCGGGACCGCTGTCGTCGCTGCGCCAGAAGGCGAGCTTGGACAGGAAGCCCTCGCTCTTCTTCTGATCGGTCTTCGGATCGACATAGCGGACGTAGTAGAGCCCCTTGCTGCGGTCGCGGTCCTCGACCGTGAAACCGACCCGGTCGAGCGCCAGCCCCACGCGCCGCCAGGCGCGGTCGAACGGCTCGTCGAGCAGCAGTTCGCCGCCGCCGTCCTCGCCCCGGACGATGGAGGCGCGCGGCTGGGCCGCCGACGCGCTCGCCAGCAGCGTCTGCGCGCGCTGTTCCTCCACGCCTAGGCGCACCATCAGCCGGTTGAGGAATTCGACCTCCAGTTCGGGATCGGAGGGCCGCGGCGTCCAGACCGAGCTGTCCTTGTCGCCGGTGAGTTCTTCCACCATGCCGCGGTGGCTGATGTAGATCTCGGTGCCGCCGTCGGCGCGGCGTTCCAGACGCGTGCGGAACTTGTCGCGCTCGCCGGTGGACCAGAGCTGGTCGAGGATCTTGCCCAGGGTGTTGCGGATCGGGTCCTGCGGGATCTTGGCGCGGTTTTCCGCCCAGTCGGTCTCCATGATGCCGGCCTCGGGCATTTCGATCTGCAGCAGGAATCCGTTCTCCAGCCAGAACTGCTTGACGATCGGCCAGAGCTTCTCCGGCGGCTCGGCCACCACCAGCCAGCGTTCCCCGCCCGCACGCTCGATGCGCACCTTGTCGATCGTGGGTAGGACTTCGGTCGCGCCGGTCTGCGGCCGCCCGGCGCGTTCGGCACTGTACGCGGAGAAGGTCGCCGTGCCCGTCGGATTGATATCCGGCACGGTATAGCGGTCGTCGCCGCTCACCCGGGTGAGATCCGGCGGCACTTCCAGCGGCGGCAGCTTGGTCGCCGACTGGTATTCGACCTTCTTGGTCTCCAGGATCGTGCAGCCACCGAGCAGCGCTGCCACCAGCCCGAGGGCCAGTGTCCGTCTCGCGTTCATCATTTATGTTCCTCCGCAGCGCGCGGGCCCTTGAGCTCGATACCGGCCTCACGCATGGCTTGCCTCACCACTTCCTGGTTGGCTGCCGACAGGCGCGTCAGCGGCAGCCGGATCCCCCCTTCGATCAACCCCATCTGTTCGAGCGCCCATTTCACGGGAATGGGGTTCGCCTCCACGAACAGACTGCGATGCAGACCGAACAGACGGAAATTGAGTTCCCTCGCGCGCGCCACGTCGCCGGCGCGCGCCGCCTCGCACATCTCGTGCATCATGCGCGGCGCCACGTTGGCCGTCACCGAGATGCAGCCGTGCGCGCCGAGCAGCATGAGCGCCAGTTCGCTCGAATCGTCGCCGCTGTAGATGGCGAAATCCTTGGGCGCACGCCTGAGCAGGTCCGAGCCGCGGGCGATGTCGCCGGTGGCGTCCTTGATGCCGACGATGTTGGGAATCTCGGCGAGCCGCAGCACGGTGTCGTTGGAGATGTCGGTGACCGTGCGTCCCGGCACGTTGTAGAGGATCATCGGCAGGTCGACCGCCTCGGCGATGGCGCGGTAATGGCGGTACAACCCTTCCTGGGTCGGCTTGTTGTAATAGGGCGCCACCGAGAGCGTGGCGTCGGCGCCGGCCTTCTTCGCGGCTTCCGTAAGCTCGATCGCTTCGGCGGTGGAGTTGGCGCCGGTGCCCGCGATGATGGGAATGCGCCCGGCCGCGTGCTCGACGGCGATGCGGATCAGCTCCTTGTGCTCGTCGAAATTCACCGTCGGCGACTCGCCCGTGGTGCCGACGACGACGATGCCGTCGGTGCCTTCGGCAACGTGCCAGTCGATCAGGGCTTTGAAGCGCGGAATGTCCAGGCTACCGTCTTCGTGCATCGGCGTGACGATAGCCACCAGGCTGCCGTAAATCATCGAGGTTATTGCCCTTTTTAAATGTGTCCTGGAGCGGTGCCCCGGCCCGCCGGCCGGGATGCGGCCCGGAACCTGAAGTTGCGGGATTCTAGCAGGAGGGACGAAGCGCTCCCACCCGGCCGCGGCGGCCCCGGCGCAAAATTCAGCCCGGCAGAAGCGCCCGCGGACCGCCGCCGCGCACCGCGCAAATGCGCTGGACAACGGCGGGTCTGGGCGAAGCGACTTCGCCCTGTTCGAACGCCACGACGGCAAGCCGTCCGTGCACCTGCTCCAGCAGCTCGTGGGAACGCAGCAGGAAGGCGGGATTGGAAGGTTTGCCGTAGCGCTCGTTGCCGGCCATGAAGGTTTCGTAGATCAGCACCCCGCCCTCTTCCAGCGCATCGAGCAGCGGCGGGAACAGCGGCCGGTGCAGATAGTTGGTCACCACGATGCCGGCGAAACGCGCCGCCCTGAAAGGCCACGGCGCGCCTTGCGCCTCCAGGTCCACGACACGGGTTTCGATGTTCGCCTCGCCGGCCAGTGTCGCAAGCGCCGCGGCATCGCGGTCGGCCGCCACAACCGGATGTCCGCACGCGGCGAACAGGCGCGCATGCCGGCCGTAACCGCAGGCGAGATCGAGCACCGTCCCCCCGGGGCGCACCAGCGGTGCCCAGCGCACGACCCAGTCGGAGGGCGTTTGCGTCGTATGCGTCATCAGAAGGAAGAGCCGGGTTGTTTGAGGAACTCGATTTCCTCGGGCGTGGAGGGACGCCCGAGGATGGCGTTGCGATGCGGGAAGCGGCCGAAGCGCTCGATGATGGCGTAGTGCCGGTAGGCGTAGTCGATGCCCTCCTCGCTGTAAGGCTCGCCGCGCAGGCTCTCGAACAGCCGGACGGATTCGCGCTGCGTCTCCAGGTCCTCCGCGTGTTCGAAGGGCAGATAGACGAACAGGCGCTCGACGGCATTGAGCCGCCGGTCGTAGCCCTGCGCCACCATGTGCCGCGCGACGTCCAGCGCGAGGGGATCGGCCGCGAAAGCCCGCGGCGTGCCGCGATAGATGTTGCGGGGAAACTGGTCGAGCACGATCACCAGAGCGAGCGCCGAACGCGGCTGCCCGCGCCAATGGTCCAGCTCGCCGCGCACAGCGCCTTCGTAGACCGGTTCGAAACGGCTGCGGATCTCGTCGTCGAAGGCCTGCGATTTGCGGAACCACTCCGGCCGCGGCTTGCCGTACTGCGGCAAATCCTCCGCGCCGAGCCAGAAATCGAGTACCGCCTGCCAGTCCGCGCTCATCCGCACAACCCCAGGAACGTGCCGAAGCGCAGGATGAATTCCGGCGCATCGTAGGCACGGAAAACCAGCGCGAGCAACGCCGCCGTCAGCGCGATACCGGTTCCGATCGCGAGCTTGCGCTTCATGCCGCCTCCATCTGCGCGCGCCGCAACGGCCGCTCGTCCACCGGCCACGCGAGCGCCGCGGCGATCAGGCCGAGCGCGAGCGACAGTTGCCAGACCAGATCGTAGGAACCGGTGCGGTCGTAGATCGCGCCGCCGAGCCAGGCGCCGAGGAAGCTGCCGATCTGATGGCCGAAGAACACGACGCCGGCCAGCATCGACACGTAGCGCGTGCCGTAGATCTGCGCCACCAGGGCGTTGGTGAGCGGCACGGTGCCGAGCCAGAGGAAGCCCATCGCTGCGGCAAAGACATAAATCGAGATCGGGCTCACCGGCGCGATCAGCAGACCGGCAATGGCGACGCTGCGCCCGGCATAGATGCCCGCGAGCAGCCCCTTCTTGCTCCAGTGCGTACCGAGCCAGCCGGCCGTATAAGTGCCGAGGATGTTGAACAGGCCGATAAGCGCGATCGCTTTCACGCCCACGCCGACCGCCAGGCCGTGATCCTGCACATAGGCCGGCAGATGAAGGGTGATGAACGCGGTGTGGAAGCCGCAGACGAAATAGCTCCAGAACAGGAAGTGGAAGCTGCGATGCAGGCCCGCTTCGCGCAGGGCCGCGCCGATGGTCTGGCCGCTCGCCGCTGCCTCGCCCTTGCCGACCAGCGCGGCGGCAAGCGGCACCATGCAGCCGCAGACGAGCGCCAGCGCGATCAGTGCGCCCTGCCATTGGAAGGCGTCGATCAGCCCCTGGCCCACCGGCAGCATGATGAACTGTCCCAGCGAGCCGCCGGCGGCGACGAGCCCCAGCGCCATGCTGCGCTTTTCCGGCGCGACCACGCGCGCCACCACGCCGAGCACCACGCCGAAGGTCGTGCCCGCGAGCCCCAGGCCGATCATCAGTCCGGCGCTGCCGTAGAGCGCCGCGGGGGTGGCGGAATAGGCCATCAGCGCCAGCCCCGCGCAGTAGAGCAGCACGCCGGCCGTCAACGCGCGCCCCGCGCCGTAGCGGTCCGCCACGGCGCCGAAGAAGGGATTCGCGGCGCCCCAGATGAGGTTCTGCAGCGCGAAGGCGAACGCGAAGGTTTCGCGCGGCCAGCCGTACGCCATGCTCATGGGCGGCATGAACAATCCGGCGGTGGCGCGCACGCCCATGGCGACGGTCAGGATCAGCGCGCCGCACAGCATCACCAGTGCGGGCGTACGAAGCGGGGCAAAGTTCACGGAAACACCACGGACGGCTCGGAGCGCGATCCGCATTGTATCGGAAGCGGCCGCGCGGGCCGCTACAATGCCGCGCAGGCATCTTGGGAGGGAATGGCCGTGGGCCTGATGATTTTCCTGGCGGTGTTGGCGGTGTTGGCGGTCTACGTCGTCATGACGTACAACCGGCTGGTCGACGTCAAGCACGGCGTCGCCAAAGCGTGGTCGAACATCGACGTGCTGCTGAAGCAGCGGCACGACGAAATCCCCAAGCTGGTGGAAGTCTGCAAACAGTACCGCCAGTTCGAGCAGGAAACCCTGGAAAAGGTGATCCGCGCCCGCGCGCTGGTGCACGAGGCGCGCGAAAAGCACGACGTCGAGGCGCTGGGCGCGGCCGAGACCATGATGCGCTCCAGCCTCGGCACCCTGTTCGCCGTCGCCGAGGCCTATCCCGAACTGAAGACGAACGAGCACTTCATGCAGCTGCAGAACCGCATCAGCCAGCTCGAGAACGCCATCGCCGACCGCCGCGAGCTCTACAACGAGGCGGCGAACATCAACAACGTCCGTATCGAGCAGTTTCCCGACCTGCTCATTGCGCGCATGGGCAATTTCCCGCCCGCCAAGCTGCTGAAATTCGACGACAAGGACAAGGCCGACGTCGACGTGAAGGCGCTGTTCGGCTGAAACCGCGCACGGCATCGGCGCGCCGCGCATCCGAGACATGATCGTTTCCATCCGCGGGCAGCACCGCCCCTTCCTGCTCTACGGCGGCGCCCAGATCGCGATCCTCGTCGTGGCCGCGCACGTTGGCACGCGCGAAGCCTGGTACGCGGCGCTGCCGCTCGTCGCCGCCGCGTCCTTCTGGGCGTGGGTCGCGAACTTCAGGCGCTATCGCGCGGTCGGCGACACGCCCACCTCGACGGTCGCCTCGGCCGCCCAAGGCTACGTCGAGCTGCTCGGCCGGGCCTACAACCATCCGGGCCTGCCGATCTACGCCAAGCTTTCGCGCAAGCCCTGCTGCTGGTTCCGCTTCGAGGTCGAAGAACGGGACCATGAAGGCACCTGGCGCACCGTCGAATCGGGCGAAAGCGCCGCCACCTTCCTGCTCCGCGACCATACGGGCGAATGCACGGTCGACCCGGAAGGCGCCGAAGTGGTGTGCACGCACAAGGAACGGCGCGACATCGCCAGCGACCGCCGCTACACCGAATGGCGCATCCACGAAGGCGACACGCTCTACGTGCTGGGCGAGTTCAGGACCCGTACGTTCACCCCCGACGTCGCCACCGTGCGGGCCGACACACGCGAGCTGCTGGCCGAATGGAAGCGCGAACCGCACCGGCTGCTGGCGCGTTTCGATCTCGACAGGAACGGCGCGCTCGACCTGCGCGAATGGGAGCTGGCGCGCGCCGAGGCCCGGCGTCAGGTGGAACGCCGGCACCGTGAGCTGCTCGCGGTCCCGGCCGTCGACATCGTCCAGCGTCCGTCCGACGGACGGCTCTTCCTGCTCGCCGATCAGCCGCCTTCGCGCCTCGCGCGGCGCTTCGTGACCTGGTCCTGGATCCACCTGGGCTTGTTTTTCGCCGCGTGGATTGCGTTCATACGCTTGTTCATAACCTAAAGAACGGGCGGCTTCGCGTAAAATCGCGGCTGTCGCAGGTCTTCGGGGATCCGCTTCCCACGCAAGCGGTCCCGGCCGAACCGGCTCGCCGTAGTTCAATGGATAGAACGAGTGCCTCCTAAGCGCTAGATACAGGTTCGATTCCTGTCGGCGAGACCAGTTATCCGCTCTCGGCATTCCACCATCCGTCCTTCCGCGCCCGTCGCGATCCCGTACCCGAATCCGGCGCATTTCAGCTTCCGGCACCGCGATGCATCCGCTGCGCAGGAAGCCTCAGGTCCCTTTGGTTTCCTCCCTGCGCTGCAACGCGGTGATGAGGTCCACCGGCAAGGGCAGGACGATGGTCGAAGTGCGTTCGTTGGCGATGGTGGTGAGCGCGCCCAGGTAACGCAGTTGCATCGCCTCGGCCTGGGTGGAGAGGATCTGCGCGGCCTGGCGCAATTTCTCCGCCGCCTGCTGTTCGCCCTCCGCGTCGATGATCTTCGCGCGCCGCAACCGCTCGGCTTCCGCCTGTTTGGCGATCGCCCGCACCATGGTTTCGTCCAGATCCACGTGTTTCAGTTCCACCGCGGAGACCTTGATGCCCCACGCGTCGGTGCGCTCGTCGAGCAGCGCGCGCAGGTCGGCGTTGAGCTTCTCGCGCTCGGCGAGCATTTCGTCGAGCTCGTGCTGCCCGAGCACCGAGCGCAGCGTGGTCTGCGCGAGCTCGCTGGTGGCGCGGTTGTAGTCCTCGACCTGGATCACCGCCTTCTCCGCATCCACCACGCGGTAGTAGACCACCGCGTTGACGCGCACCGAGACGTTGTCGCGCGAGATGACGTCCTGCGGCGGCACGTCGAACACCCGCACGCGCAGATCCACCTTCACCGCCTGCTGGATGAGGGGAATGACGATGATCAGGCCCGGGCCCTTCACCTTGTAGAAGCGGCCGAGCATGAATACGACGGCGCGCTCGTACTCGCGCAGCACGCGGATCGCCGAGACGAGGATCGCCACCACGACGAAGACCGGCACCAGATAGAACGGCAGGGTGAACACATCGGACATGGATCGCTCTCCTTCGCTCTCAACTTCGATCGTTCGACGGCCGCACGTCGAGCACGAGTCCGTCGCGCGCCACCACTTCCACCGCGTCGCCGCGCGCGAGCGGCCGGTCGCTGCGGGCCCGCCAGATTTCGCCGTGCACGAGCACCACGCCCTCGCGGTCCTGCCATTCGCGCACTTCGCCGCGCGCGCCGAGCATGGGTTCGGCGCCCGCGCGCACCGGCCGTTTGCGGGCCTGGATCGCGGCGCCCAGCACGAACATGGACAGCAGCGCGCTCGCGGCCGCGGCGCCAAGGATCAGCGGCCAAGCCACGCCCAGATCGAAATCCGCGCCGGCCGGATCGAACAGGAACACCGAGCCCACGATGAAGGCGATGACGCCGCCGACGCCGAGCACGCCGATGCCCGGCGACAAGGCTTCGGCGGTCATCAGCGCCAGTCCCAGCAGCAACAGCGCCAGGCCGCCGTAATGCACGGGCAGCATCGACAGTGCCGTCAGGGCGAGCAGCAGACAGATCGCGCCGATGGTCCCCGCCACGCCGAAGCCCGGCGACCAGAATTCGAAGATCAGGCCGTAGATCCCGAGCAGCAGCAGGATGAACGCCACGTTGGGATCGGCCAGCGCGCCGAGCAGGCGCACGCGCAGGTTCGGCTCCATCGGGACGAAGCGCGCGTCCCGCGTCGCGAGACGGACCTTGCCTGCCGCCGTCTCCACCGTGCGGCCGTGCAAAGCGTCGAGCAGCGCGGCGCGATCGGCGGCGAGCAGATCCACGACTTTCTTCTCGACCGCTTCCTGACCCGTCAGGGTCGCGGCCTCGCGCACGGCCTGGTCGGCCCATTCGAGGTTGCGGCCGCGAAGCTGCGCGAGACTGCGCAGGAACGCGACCGCGTCGTTGAGCGCTTTGCGCTCCACGGCGCTGCCGGGTGCCTCGCGCCGCGTCTTGTCTCCGGATTTGTTGTCCGGCTCCTGCGGCGGCACCCCGATCGGCGCCTGCATCGACACCGGCGTCGCCGCTCCGATGCTGGTGCCCGGCGCCATCGCCGCGACGTGCGCGGCATAGGCGATATAGGTGCCCGCGCTCGCGGCCCGTGCGCCCGAGGGCGCGACATAGACGACGACCGGAACCGGGGAGGCCAGAATGGATTGAATGATGTCGCGCGTGGTGCTGACGAGCCCGCCCGGCGTATCGAGCGTCAGCAGGACCAGGGCGGCATGGGTATCGCGCGCGGTATCGATCGCCTGTTTCACGTGCATGCCGACCCCCACGCCGATCGGTCCGCGGACGTCGATGGTGACGACGGTCGGCGCGCCCTGCGCGTACGCGGCAAGCGACAAGGCCAGCGCACAAAGCGTCGCGTATGCGGCGCGGGTCCATCGGGCGAAGCTCGGCTTCATTTCGCACGGACGCCGGAAGGTGACGTCCGCACTATAGCAAAGCCGGGGCCCTCAACCCTCGCCCGGCCAGGCCGTACGCACCAACCGGGGCAGGAACTCGGCGGCCAGCGCGCGCACGCTGTACTGTGCCCGCTCCGAGAGCGGGGTCGGATCGCGATTGATCTCGACGACGACGGCGCCGCGTCCGAGCGCCATGAAGGGCAGTTGCGCGGCGGGATAGACCAGCGCCGAAGTGCCGATGGATAGAAAGACCTCGCAACCCTCCGCCTCAGCGAAGGCTTTGCGCAACGCCTCTTCGGGCAGCGCCTCCCCGAACCACACCACGTCAGGCCGCATCATGCCGCCGCAGACCGGACAGCGCGGCGGCACGTCCGCCCCGGCGACGAAGTTTTCGCGCACCGCATCCTCGTCGAAACACTTGCTGCGCAGGATGTTGCCGTGCAGCTCGATCACGTCCTGCGCGCCGGCGCGCTGATGCAGGCCGTCGACGTTCTGTGTGACGAGCGTGAAACGCGGCGCGCGCCGCTGCATGTCCGCGAGCGCGCGATGGCCGGCGTTCGGCTGCGCGGCGCGCACGCGCTCGCGCCGCCATTCGTACCACTCCCACACCAGCTTCGGATTGCGCAGGAAGGCTTCGGGCGTGGCGAGCTCCTCGGGACGGTAGCGTGCCCACAATCCGGTCTGCGCGTCGCGGAAAGTGGGAATGCCGCTTTCGGCGGAAATGCCGGCGCCCGTCAGCACAGCGATGGAGGATGCCTGCCGCAGGATCGCCGCGATTTCTGCAAGTTGCTTATCGTCCATGCTTCGTACTTTGCGCACGAAGGCGCGCTCAGTTCAATTGCACGCGCTCGCCCCAGGGCACCGGCGCGCTGCCTTTCACCAGCCACAATACCGGGTAGTGCGGCGGCTGCATGGGAAATTCGCCCTGCGCGTCGGTGAAATAGAGCAGCGCGTCGGGCCGCAGCGCCTGCGTCTCGATGTGCTCGAACACCGGCGTGAACCGCGTTCCGCCGCCGCCCGTCAAGCCCTGCGGCAGCTCCAGCGCCTGCCAGCTCTCGAAACGCCACGGCGCGCCGGGCGCGAGCGCGGCGTCGCAGGCGTAGAGCGTGATGCGCGCGCGGATCTGTCCTTTGAGGGCGTCTATCTCGTCGAGAAAGTCGCGGAAATCGTGATGGCTGATGGAGCCGCTGGTATCGAGCGCAAGCGCAAGCTCCAGTTGCGCGCTGTGCAAGGCGGGCAGCAGCGCCTCGCCCTCGCGGCGCGAGGCGCGGCCGTAACTGTAGTCCTCGCGCGCGACGTTCATGAGGAAGCGCGCGAGCAAGGCCCGCCACGGCAGGCGCGGCTGGATGAGCCGGTCGAGCGCTTCCTCGAAGGCCGCGCCCAGACTGCCCACATTGGCCGCTTCGAGCGCCGCCGACGCGAGCCGGTTCCGCCACGCCTCGGCGAGCGCCTCGGCAGGCATCAGCGTGCTGCCGCGCGTGGCAACCTCGTCGAAGCCGTCGCGATGCGCTTCCAGAAAAGCTTCGCCCGCAAGCTGCGTCGCCTCGGCATCGCCGCCGCGGTCGCTTGCGATCGCGGCTTCGCCGCTGCCCGCGCGGCCGAACCAGTGTTCGTCCAGCGTCTCTGCCGGCTCGTCGGGCAGCAGCGCGTAGATTTCTTCGGCGGACAGTCCGCGGAAAGCAGGATCGAGCAAGGCGCCGGGGGGTGGCGCGAAGCCGTCGTCCACCAGCAGTTGATTCACGCAGTAATCGCAGGCGCGGTCCCAGCGCGCGGCCAGACGATGGCCGCGGCGGTGAAAATGCAGCAGCGCGCAATGCAACGCTTCGTGCGCCAGCATGAAGCGCGTGTCGTCGAAGGACAGCCGTTCGATGTAATCGCGGCTGTAGTAGAGCGCGCGCGCATCGGTGGCGATGCTCGCGCAGCGCGGATGCTCGACGAGCGGCAGATGCATCAGCAGCGCGCCGATGAAGGGCCGGTCGAGGATCAGGCGGGCGCGCGCCGCTTCGAGCTTGCGCCGGACGCGCGCCGACGCGGAGTCGCCCTCAACTGCGCGCATAGGACAGCAGATCGCCGACCTCCGCGGCCCAGTCGGCGAAGGCCGGCACTTCGTACAGCGGCCGCGGCAGGTTGCGCTGCAGATCGATGACGAGCATCAGCCCGAGCTCGCGCTGCGGAAAACGGCGCGCGTAATCGAGCACGTGCGCCGCCGCCTCGAGCTGCGCCTCGCGCGGCAGGCGCATGACGTGGCGCACCAGCGCCGCCGCGACGGCGTATTGCATCTCCACCCCGCGCGGCACGCGCTGTTCGCGTCCCGCCGCGATGGCAGCCACATCCGGCAACGCGTCGAGATGCTCCAGGAACGCGCGGCAGGCGAGCCCCGCAGCCGGGCCTACACAGGCCTTCAACGCCTCGCCCAGGAGCTCCGGCACGTCGGCGAACTTGCGCAGCGCGCGGTCGGCGAATTCCCACGACCGCGGCGACGGAAAGGCGACCATGTAGCGCGCCGGATCGAAATCGAACAGCAGATCGGGGCGGAAGCGTAGGAAGGCGATGAGCCGCTCGTCGATGCCCTCGGCATGCGCCCATCGCACCCAGTCGTCGAGGTCCGGTTCGAGCTCGTAATGGGTGAAGCGGTTGGCGAGCGGCGCCGGCATCTGGTAGGTCACGCCGCGGTCGCCCTGGCGGTTGCCGGCGGCGAAGATCGCCCAGCCCGGCGGCACCACATAGTCCCCCAGACGGCGGTCGAGGATCAGTTGGTAGGCCGCGGCCGTGACGGTGGGCACGGCCGAAGTGATCTCGTCGAGGAACAGGATGCCGCGCTCGCCGTGCCGTTCGGCATCGGGCAGCAGCGCCGGCACCGACCACACCACATGGCGGCCGTCGCGGAAGGGAATGCCGCGCAGATCGGTGGGCTCCATCTGCGCCAGCCGGATATCGATCAGTGGCACGCCGTGGCGTTTGGCGATGTCGGCCACGATCTGCGACTTGCCCACGCCCGGCGGTCCCCACAGCATCACAGGCGTGTGCCGTCCGCTCGCAACGGCTGCGAACTCGCGTTCCAGCACCGCTTGGATCTGAGAGGGACGCAAGAGAAGGGATTCTCGAATGACGGACGGAAGCCGCGGCGCGGCCGGTCGTGGGCTATCATAACATGCACCATTTCCGGCTTCGACGCGCCATGAAGTTCTGCTCCAACTGCGGCGACCCCGTGGTGCGGCGCATTCCGCCCGGGGACAATCTGCCGCGTTACGTCTGCGACGCCTGCAGCACCATCCATTACCAGAACCCGCGCATGGTGGTGGGCTGCATTCCCGAATGGGAGGGCCGCATCCTGCTCTGCCGCCGCGCCATCGAGCCGCGTCACGGCTATTGGACGCTGCCGGCCGGATTCATGGAGAACGAGGAGACGCTGGCCCAGGCCGCGCTGCGCGAGACGCTGGAGGAAGCCAATGCGCGCGTGGAACTGCATGACGTGTACAGCGTGCTGTCGGTGCCGCACGTGAGCCAGGTGCACGTGTTCTATCGCGCGCGCCTGCTCGATCTGGATTTCCGGCCGGGCGCCGAAAGCCTGGAAGTACGGCTGTTCGAGGAGGCGGAAGTGCCGTGGGATCAGCTCGCCTTCCGCACCGTGACGACGACGCTGCGCCGCTATTACGCCGACCGCCGCAACGGCGGTTTCCGCCTGCATACCGAAGACATCCGTTGAACGACGGAACACTCGGCCGCGATGATTGCCTGGCTGGACGACACCCAGCGCTTCCCGCCGCTGGAAGCGGCTTTGCGTGAGCCGAACGGGCTGCTCGCCGTGGGCGGCGACCTCTCGCCGGGCCGCTTGCTGGAGGCCTACAGCCGCGGCATCTTCCCCTGGTACTCGGACGGCGATCCCATCCTGTGGTGGAGCCCGGACCCGCGCATGGTGCTGTTCCCGGACGAGCTGCGGGTGACGCGGTCGCTCGCCAAGGTCCTGCGCAACAAAGCGTACGAGGTGCGTTTCGATACCGCCTTCGAAGCGGTCATCGCGGGCTGCGCCGCACCACGCGACGGCGAAGCGGGCACGTGGATTGTCCCGGACATGCAGGCCGCCTACACCCGGCTGCACCGCATGGGCTACGCGCATTCGGTGGAGACCTGGATCGACGGCAAGCTGGCGGGCGGGCTGTACGGCGTGGCGCTGGGCAGGATGTTCTACGGCGAGTCCATGTTCACCCGCGTGCGGGACGCCTCGAAGATCGCGCTCTTCCATCTCGTGCGACTGCTCGAGGCGCAGGGCTACGGCATGATCGACTGCCAGATGGAAACCGCGCACCTCGCTTCGCTGGGCGCGCGGCCCATTCCGCGCACCGAGTTCGCCCGGCGGCTCGCGGACTTGATACACTGCGAGGGCGAGGTCGGCCCCTGGACCCACCACGGGCCGATGCACAATGGGGAGCGTATCGCGCCGCGCGAAGGCGCCGAGAACGACCGATGTCGAAGCTGAACGATCTGCCCCACGCCGTCCTGCAGTTCTACGTGACGGCGCCCTACCCGTGCAGCTACCTGGACGGCCGGCTGGCACGCTCCCAGGTCGCGACGCCCAGCCACCTCATCGGCAACGAGCTCTACGGCCAGCTCGTACGCCTCGGCTTCCGCCGCAGCGGCATCTTCACCTACCGGCCCTATTGCGACGCCTGCCGCGCCTGCGTGCCGGTGCGCATTCCCGTGGACCGCTTCACGCCCGCGCGCTATCAGCGGCGCGCCCTCAAACGCCACGAACACCTGCAGGCCACCACGCTGGGCCTGCGCTTCCGCGCCGAGCACTACGCGCTTTATCTGCGCTATCAGGCCACGCGCCACGTCGGCGGCGGCATGGACCAGGACAGCCGCGACCAGTACTCGCACTTCCTGCTGCAAAGCCGCGTCAACACCCGGCTGATCGAATTCCGCGACCAGGGCCGGCTCGCCATGGTGAGCATCGTCGATTACCTCGACGACGGCCTGTCCTCGGTCTACACCTTCTTCGATCCGGACATCCCCGGCGCGAGCCTCGGCACCTACAACATCCTCTGGCAGATCGAGCAGTGCCGCGCGCTCGGCCTGCCCTACCTCTATCTCGGCTACTGGATCCGCGACAGCCGCAAGATGGCCTACAAGGCGCGCTTCCGTCCCATCGAAGGCCTCATCGGCGGCGAATGGCGCGAGCTGAGCGAAGCCGACATGGCAGGCGCGGGACTCTAGCGGGCCGTACGCAGCGCGGGTGTTAAACTCGCGCCCCATGCTGTACGCCCTGGCACGACCCTTCCTCTTCCGTCTCGATCCGGAAACCGCGCACGAGCTGGCGCTGTGTTCCTCCGATCTGCTCGCGCGCCTGCCCGGCGTGCCGGGCAAAGCCCTGACGGGCCGCAAAGTGCGGGCGATGGGACTGGAATTCCCCAACCCGGTGGGACTGGCCGCCGGACTGGACAAGAACGGCGCCCACATCGACGGCCTTGCCGCGCTCGGCTTCGGTTTCATCGAAGTCGGCACGGTGACGCCGCGCCCGCAGCCCGGCAACCCCAAGCCCCGCCTGTTCCGTCTGCCCGAAGCGCGCGCGATCATCAACCGCATGGGCTTCAACAACGAGGGCGTCGAACGTCTGGTGGAGAACGTGCGCCGGGCGCGCTACGACGGCATCCTCGGCATCAACATCGGCAAGAACTTCGATACGCCGGTGGAACGTGCCGCCGACGACTATGTCGCCTGTCTGGAGAAGGTGTACGAGGTGGCGAGCTACGTCACCATCAACATCTCCTCGCCCAACACCAAGAACCTGCGGCAGCTGCAGCAGGCCGACGAGCTCTCGGCACTGCTGGAGCGCATCACCCGCACGCGTGAAAGCCTCGCGCAGCGCTTCAAGAAGCGCGTGCCCCTGGCGGTGAAGATCGCGCCGGATCTGGACGACGAAGGCCTTGAGGCGATCGCGGAAGCCCTGCGCCGCTACGGCATCGACGCGGTCATCGCCACCAACACCACGCTCTCGCGCGAGGAAGTGAAGGGGCTCCCGCATGCCGAGGAAACCGGCGGGCTGTCGGGCGCGCCGCTCACCGCACGCTCGACCGCGATCGTGCGCAAGCTGCACGCGCTGCTCGGCGACGAGATTCCCATCATCGGCGTCGGCGGCATCATGAGCGGCGCCGACGCGGCGGAGAAACTCGCCGCCGGCGCAACGCTCGTACAGCTCTACAGCGGTCTGATCTATCGCGGCCCGGAACTGGTCACCGAAGCGGTCGAAGCCACTCGATGAACACAGAGCGCCTCGTCGCCGAGATCGACGCCCTGCTGCCGCAAACCCAGTGCACCAAGTGCGGCTATGCGGGCTGCGAGCCCTACGCGCGCGCCATCGCCGCGGGCGAAGCGGACATCAACCGCTGTCCGCCGGGCGGTGCGGCGGGCATCGCCGCGCTGGCCGCCCTGCTCGGCCGCGCGCCCGTTCCGCTCGACACCAGCCGCGGCACCGAACGGCCGCGCCACGCCGCGTATATCGACGAAGCGCGCTGCATCGGCTGCACGCTCTGCATCCAGGCCTGTCCCGTCGACGCCATCGTCGGCGCGCCGAAGCAGTTGCATACGGTGGTCGCAGAACTTTGCAGTGGCTGCGATCTGTGCGTGCCGCGCTGCCCGGTCGATTGCATCGACATGCGCCCCTACCCGGCCGCCTGGACCCGCGCCGACGCCGACGCGGCACGCGCGCGCCTGCACCGCCGCCGCGCACGACTGGAACGCGACAAGGCCGAACGCGAGGCGCGCCTCGCCGAAGCCGCGCTCGCCAAAGCCGGTGAAGCGGAAACGCGTCAGGCTTTCATCCGTGCCGCCATGGAACGCGCGCGGGCGCGCCGCGCCGCCGCCTCGGGAAACCGATGAACGCCGCGAAGCGAGCCGAAATTTTCGCGCGCTTCCAGGCCGCGAATCCCTCGCCCACCACGGGGCTGGAGTACCGCACGCCCTTCGAGCTGCTGGTGGCCGTGATCCTAAGCGCGCAGGCGACCGACAAAAGCGTCAACATCGCCACACGCAAGCTCTTCCCTGTGGCCAACACGCCACAGGCGATCTACGCGCTCGGCTACGAGGGGCTGGTGCCCTACATCCGCACCATCGGCCTCTACCGTACCAAGGCGAAGAACATCATCGAGACCTGCCGCCTGCTGCTGGAAAAGCACGGCGGCGAGGTGCCGGCCGAACGCGAAGCGTTGGAAGCGCTGCCCGGTGTCGGCCGCAAGACCGCCAACGTGATCCTCAACACCGTGTTCGGCCAGCCCACCATCGCTGTGGACACGCACATCTTCCGGGTCGCGAACCGCACCGGCCTCGCGCCGGGCAAGGACGTCCTGGAAGTGGAGCGCAAGCTGATGAAATGCGTGCCGGAGGAATACCGGCTGCACGCGCATCACTGGCTCATTCTGCACGGCCGCTACGTCTGCAGGGCGCAGAAGCCCGACTGCCCGCGCTGCCTGATCCGCGACCTGTGCGAATACAAGGCGAAGACGGCCGCCGAACCGAGGGCTGTGCCGCAACGGCGTAGAATCGGTGTTCGAGCCTGAAAGCCCGTCCCCCATGTTCAATCCCACCCGCGAACAGGTCCGGCAGTTCTTCTTCGACGCCTGGCGCAAGTACCGCCAGGGTGCGCCGCTGGAAGGGCTGGAGACCGTCGCCGTCGAAGTCGCGCTCATGCACCCCGAATACCACGAGGTGCTCGACCAGCCCGAGCGCTATATCGACCGCCAGTACACGCCCGAGGAAGGGCAGATGAACCCCTTCCTGCACATGAGCCTGCACGTGGCGATCGCAGAACAGCTCTCCATCGACCAGCCGCCCGGCATCCGCGCGGAATTCGAACGCCTCGTGCGCGCGCGCGGCGACCGCCACGAAGCGCTGCATGATGTCCTGGAATGCTTGGGCGAGATCGTCTGGCGGGCGCAGCGCGACCGCACGCCCCCGGACGGCGAGGCCTATCTGGAATGCCTGCGCCGGCGTTGAGCCGGACGCACCAAAGAAAAAATCCCCGCCGAGGCGGGGATTTTTCGTTTCGAGGCGGCTTACTTGCTTGCGCTCTGCAGCCGCGATTCGCGGATCAGGTAGAGCGAGCCTTTCTGGCTGGCGAAATAGGCCGCGAGGTTCTCCATGTCCCGCTCGCTCAGGGGCTGCACCTGCGCCGCCATGATGGGGTTCTTGCGCGCGCCGGACTTGTACTGCTTCATGGCCTGCAGCAGGTAGTCCTCGTGCTGGCCCGCAAGGCGCGGGAACTCCGGCGAGGTCGAGGTGTTGCCGTCCGGGCCGTGGCAGGCGGCGCAGACCTTCTGGGCGATCTGCGCGCCGGCTGCGGGATCGGCCGCCCAGACGGGCGCCGCAAGCAGGGAAGCGAACACCAATGCAACGGTTTTCCTGATCATGTCCCCTCCCCTTATTTCTGCTGCTGGCCGTAGAACGCGGCGAGGTCGGCAATGTCCTCGTCGGTGAGCGTCTTGGCGATACCCACCATGCTGGGATGGCTGCGGTCGCCGTTCTTGTAGGCGCGCAAGGCGCCGGCGATGTATTGCGGATGCTGCCCCGCGATCAACGGCACCCGGTAAACGTGGGGAAACGCGGTGCGGTACTCGGGAATGCCATGGCAGCCGATGCACATGGAGATTTTGGTCTTGGCGCGTTCGATGTTGCCTTCTGTTTGCTGCCCGTAGACCGGCGCACAGGCCAGCGCGCCGGCGAGCAGCATCGCTGCAGTGGTCTTTTTCATCGTGGGTGCTCTCGCTTTAAGTCCCGCATGCGCCCATGGAAAGGCGCTTGTTTTATGTGTTTATCCGGCGCCGACTGCACGCCGACCGAACAACCAAACCCCCTCTGTCTTTGATGAAGATCAAATCGCGGGGATTCTAACCGAGGCTTTCCGCATCGGTCAAAAAAGCGTGATCCAGATCAAATCACCCCGGGGATAAATGCCGCGGCGGCTATAATTGCCCGTTCTCCGACCAAGGCTCCCCCATGCGCTTCAACGGCTCATCCAACTACGTCGCCACCGAAGACCTGACGCTGGCCGTCAACGCCGCCATCACCCTCGGCCGTCCCCTGCTGATCAAGGGCGAACCGGGCACCGGCAAGACCAGGCTGGCGGAGGAAGTGGCCGCTGCCCTGGGGCTGCCGCTGCTGGAGTGGCACATCAAGTCCACCACCAAGGCGCAGCAGGGCCTGTACGAATACGATGCCGTGTCGCGCCTGCGCGACTCCCAGCTCGGCGATCCCCGGGTGCAGGACATCTCCAACTACATCGTCAAGGGTACGCTCTGGCAGGCCTTCGAGTCCGACACCCCGGTGGTGCTGCTGATCGACGAGATCGACAAGGCCGACATCGAGTTCCCCAACGACCTGCTGCGGGAGCTCGACCGCATGGAGTTCTACGTCTACGAGACGCGCCAGCTCGTCCGCGCCAAGCACCGGCCGATCGTGTTCATCACCTCGAACAACGAGAAGGAACTGCCGGACGCCTTCCTGCGCCGCTGCTTCTTCCACTACATCCGCTTCCCCGACCGGGAGACGATGGAGAAGATCGTCGCGGTGCACTTCCCGGATCTGAAGAAGAACCTGTTGCGCGAGGCGCTGGACGTGTTCTTCGAGCTGCGCGAGATCCCCGGTCTGAAGAAGAAGCCCTCCACCTCGGAGCTGCTCGACTGGCTGAAGCTGCTGCTCGCCGAGGACATCCCGCCCGAGGCGCTGCGCGCGAAGGACCGCGGCAAGCTCATTCCGCCGCTCTACGGCGCCCTGCTCAAGAACGAGCAGGACATCCACATGTTCGAGCGGCTGGCGTTCATGAGCCGCCGATGAAACCGTGCGCTTCCGGACCGAGGCGGGTTGCGACCCGCCGTCCGCATCCCACGACCGGGCGGGGACCGTGCTGATCGACTTCTTCTACCGCCTGCGCGCAGCGCGGGTGCCGGTCTCGCTGAAAGAGTTCCTGACGCTGCTGGAAGCGCTGGAAAAGGGCGTGATCGGCCCCTCGGTGGACGACTTCTACTACCTCGCCCGCGCCGCGCTGGTGAAGGACGAGGCGCACTACGACCGCTTCGACCGCGCCTTCGGCGAATACTTCTCCGGCATCGAACAGATCGAGCCGGAGCAGCTCACCATTCCCGAGGAATGGCTGCGCAAGCTGAAGGAGCTTAGGCTCTCGCCCGAGGAAATGGCGGCGATCCAGGCCATGGGCGGTCTCGACAAGCTGCTCGAGACGCTCAAAAAGCGCCTGGAGGAACAGAAGGAACGCCACCAGGGCGGCAACAAGTGGGTCGGCACCGCCGGCACCTCGCCCTTCGGCGCCTACGGCTACAACCCCGAAGGCATCCGCATCGGGCAGCACGAGTCGCGCCACCGGCGCGCCGTGAAGGTATGGGACCAGCGTGAGTTCCGGAACCTGGACAGCAACGTCGAGCTCGGCACCCGCAACATCAAGCTGGCGCTGCGGCGGCTGCGCCGCTTCGCGCGCGAAGGTGCCGCGAGCGAATTGGACCTGGACGGCACGATCCGCGAGACCGCTAAGAACGCGGGCTGGCTCGACCTGCAGATGCGCCCCGAGCGCCACAACGCCGTCAAGGTGCTGCTGCTCCTGGACGTCGGCGGTTCCATGGACGATCACGTCCAGCTCTGTGAGGAGCTCTTCTCCGCCTGCAAGAGCGAGTTCAAGCACCTCGAGCACTACTACTTCCACAACTGCCTGTACGAGTCGGTGTGGAAGGACAACAGTTTCCGGCACCGGGACCGCGTCAGCACGGTCGAGCTGATGCACAAGTACGGCAGCGACTACAAACTGATTTTCGTGGGCGACGCCACCATGAGTCCCTACGAGATCACCGAACCGGGCGGCTCGGTCGAACACTGGAACGAGGAACCCGGCATGGTCTGGATGCAGCGCATCCTCTCGGTCTATCCCAAGGCGGTGTGGCTCAACCCCGAGCCGGAGGATCGCTGGCCCTACCGCACCTCGATCGGTCTCATGCGGCAGATCATGGACGGCCGCATGTATCCCCTGACCCTCGACGGTCTGGACCGGGCCATGCGCTATCTGTCGGCACAATAGGCGGGGACGGCATGGCCTTGCGAGTCGTCTCGATTCCCCATGGCGGACCGGCCTGGCGCGAAGCGGTCGCTCTGCGCCACGAGCTGCTGCGCAAGCCGCTGGGCCTGGCGTTCGCCGAGGAGCAACTGCGGCGCGAGTGCGAGGCACTCCACTATGCGGTTTATGACGGCGACGCGATCGTCGCCACCGCCTTCCTGCAGCCCCTCGACGCGGAACGCGTACAACTGCGGCAGATGGCGGTCGCACCGGCACGGCAGACGCAGGGTATCGGCCGACTGCTGCTCGGTCACATGGAGGAAGACGCCCGCCGGCGCGGCTACCGGCAGGTCGTCGCCGAAGCGCGGGTCTCGGCGCTCGGCTTCTATCTCAAGCTGGGGTACGAGGCCGAAGGCGACGTCTACGACCACCTCGGCCTGCCTCACCGTTGGGTCCGCAAGAATTTGATCTGAACCTCAGTCACCGCGGCGGGGCGGGGGCTATGCTCCAAGGCGCTTCGACCGCGAAATCAACAGGGAGAGGAGGAATCCGCTCATGCGTTTCGAAACCTTGGCGATTCACGCAGGTTACAGTCCCGATCCGGTCACCAAGGCGGTGGCCGTGCCCATCTACCAGACCACCAGCTACGCCTTCGACAACACCCAGCACGGCGCGGACCTGTTCGACCTCAAGGTCCAGGGCAACATCTACACGCGCATCATGAACCCGACCAACGACGTGCTGGAACAGCGCGTGGCGGCGCTGGAGGGTGGTGTAGGCGCACTCGCTCTCGCTTCCGGCCAGGCGGCGGTCACCTACTCGATCATGACCATCGCCGAAGCGGGCGACAACATCGTCGCCACCAGTACGCTCTACGGCGGCACCTATAATCTGTTCGCCCACACCATGCCGCAATACGGCATCGAGGTGCGCTTCGTGGACGCGAACGATCCCAAGGCCGCCGCGGCGCGCATCGACGCGCGCACCAAAGCGGTGTATTGCGAATCGATCGGCAACCCGCTCGGCAACGTGGTCGATTTCGCCGCCTTCGCCGAAGTCGCGCACGCGCACGGCGTCCCGCTCATCGTCGACAACACCGTGCCCACGCCCTATCTCACCCGGCCCTTCGAGCACGGCGCCGACATCGTGGTGCACTCGCTCACCAAATACATGGGCGGCCACGGCACCACGATCGGCGGCATCATCGTCGACTCGGGCAAATTCCCCTGGGCCGAGCACAAGGAACGCTTCCGGCGCCTGAACGAACCCGAGGTGAGCTATCACGGTGTGGTCTACACCGAGGCGCTGGGGCCGGCGGCCTACATCGGCCGCGCGCGCACCGTCCTGCTGCGCAACATGGGCGCGGCGATGTCGCCCTTCAACGCCTTCCTCATCATGCAGGGCATCGAGACGCTGGCGGTGCGCATGGACCGCCACTGCGAGAACGCGCTCATGGTGGCGGAGTTCCTGCGCAGCCATCCCAAGGTGGCCTGGGTCAACTACGCGGGCCTGCCGGACCACCCCAGCCGGCCGCTGGTGGACAAGTATTTCGACGGCAAGGCCGCCGGCCTCATGACCTTCGGCGTCAAGGGCGGACGCGAGGCCGGCGCGCGGGTGCAGGACGCCTTCAAACTCATCACCCGCCTGGTGAACATCGGCGACGCGAAATCGCTCGCCTGCCATCCGGCCTCGACCACGCATCGCCAACTGAGCGCCGAGGAGCTGAAGAAAGCCGGCGTCACCGAGGACATGATGCGGCTTTCGATCGGCATCGAGCACATCGACGACATCATCGCCGATCTCGATCAGGCGCTGTCGGCCGCCTGAAGCAAAGCGCGCGCGAATGAAATACGCCCGGCATCGCCGGGCGTTTTCTTTTTGACGGACAGCGACCGACCGCGCTCAATGGCAGCGCGGCGCAAGGGGCACGACCTTGTCATTGAAGGACAGCCAGCGGCGCTGGAATTCCTCGACCGTCACGGGCTCGCCGAGCAGGTGACCCGAGTATTCCTCGCAGCCCATGCCGCGCAGCAGCTCCAGCTGGTCCTCGCTTTCGACGCCTTCGGCAATGGTGTTCATGCGCAGGCTGCGCGCCATTTCGATCATCGCCTTCACCACCACGCGGTCGTCGACGTTCTTCGGCATGCCGCGTACGAAGGACGCGTCGATCTTGATGCCGTCGACGTTGAAGCGGCGCAGATGGCTGAGCGAGGACACGCCGGTGCCGAAGTCGTCGACCACGATGCGCACGCCGAGCTTGCGCAGCTCGCCCAGGATGGTCCGGGATTCCTCGACATTACGGCCGAGCGAGGATTCGGTGATTTCCAGCTCGAGCACGCGCGGATCGAGCCCGCTGGCCTCCAGCGCGTTGCGCACGCGCGCCGGCAGGGCGCGGTTGAACTGCCGCACGGAGATGTTCACCGAGATCGAGAAGGTCTCGCCGTAGTACACCTGCCAGGTCTGCGCCTGCGTGCAGGCCTGCTGCAGCACCCACTCGCCGATGGAATGGATCAGGCCGCTCTCCTCGATGATGCCGAGGAAATTGCTCGCCTGGATCAGGCCGTGTTCGGGATGGCGCCAGCGCAGCAGCGCCTCGGTACCGGTCAGCGTGCCGCTCGCAAGGTCCACGCGCGGCTGGTAGTAGACCTGCAACTCGCCGCGCTCCAGCGCCCCCCGCAGTCCGCTTTCCATGCGCACGCGCTCCGTGGCGCGCAGGTTCATGTCCGCCGAGAAGAACTGATAGCTGCGCCGGCCGCTCGACTTCGCCACGTACATCGCCGTGTCGGCATGGCGCATGAGCGTCGTGGCGTCGGCGCCGTCGTCCGGGTAGATCGCGATCCCCACGCTGCAACCGGTGCTGACGGTATAAGGGCCGATCTCGTACGGCTGTCCGACCGAAGCGATGATCTTCTGCGCCACCTGGCCGGCGTCGTCGGGACTCTTGAGGCCCGTGAGGACGACGACGAATTCGTCGCCCCCGATACGCGACAGGGTGTCGCCCTTGCGCAGCAGGCCGCTGATGCGCTTGGCCACATCCTTGAGGAGCTGGTCGCCGACGTCGTGGCCCAGCGAGTCGTTGATGTCCTTGAAGTTGTCCAGATCCATGAACATCACGGCGAGCAGCTCGCCGTTGCGCTGCGCGGCCGAGATGCCCTGCGCCAGGCGGTCGTTCAGCAACAGCCGGTTGGGCAGCGCTGTGAGCGGATCGCGCGTGGCGAGTTCGGTGATGCGCGCCTCGGCGAGCTTGCGTTCGGTGATATCCAGCGCCGTGCCGCGGTAGCCCGTGAGGCGGCCGTCGGCGTCGAGGATGGGCACGCCGTTCACGAGCTGCCACACCTGGCTGCCGTTGCGCGCGATGGAGCGGAACTCCATGTTGCGGAAGGGCTCGCGCCGCCGCACGAGCCGCAAGTACCACTCGCGCACGCGCTCCTCTTCGCCGGCCGGCATGAAGTCGGTGGGACGGCGGCCGTAGAGCAGTTCGGGCGGGTAGCCGAGCACCTGCTCCACCCGTCTGGACACGTAGGTGAAGCGGCCGTCCACGTCCAGCTCCCACACGTATTCGCCCGCCGCGTCGGCGAAATCTCGGAAGCGCCGCTCTGATTCGCGCAACTGGCGTTCGGCGAGCTTGCGTTCGGTGATGTCGGTGATCGAGGTGAGGATGCAGGGCTCGTGCGAGAGCTCGATCATCTCGCTCCACAGCATGGTGTCCGCGACTTCGCCGGACTTCTTGCGCAGCCTGCACTCCATGCCGCGCACCGACTGGCCGGCCCTGACGATGCGCAGCAGGTTCTCCCAGTCGCCGGTCGCGCACCACAGGTCGATGCCGGCACCCGAGCGTCCGGCGATGTCCTCACGCGCATGGCCGAAGAAGCGCGTCCACGCCTCGTTGACTTCCACGAACGTGCCGTCGGCGCGGTGGATCATGATCGGCAAGGGGCTGGCGTGGAAGATGGTCGAGAAACGGCTCTCGGATTCGCGCACGCGCGCCTCCGCGCGCCGGCGCTCGGTGACGTCGATCGCGCTCGACAGCAGCACGCGCTCGCCGTCGAGCTCCATGACGTCGCCGGAAAGCGAGACGTCGGCGATCTCGCCGTTGCGGCGCCGCCAGCGGCATTCGAAGTCGCGCACCACGCCCTGGCTGAGCAGCAGGTCGCGCATCTGCTCGCGCGCCTCGGGGTCGACCCACAGGCCCACGCTGATGAAATCCTTGCCGATCAGCTCTTCGCGCGTATACCCGTAGGTGCGGCACCAGGCGTCGTTGACGTCGATGACTCGGCCGTCCAACAGGTTCGAGATTGCGATCGGCTGCGGGCTGGCGCGGAACATGCGCTCGGCGCGGGCGTTCGATTCGCGCGCCCGCTCCTCGGCGCGGCGCCGCTCGGTGAGATCGACGAGCGTCACCACCACGCAGCGTTCGCCGCGGAAGTCGACCACTTCCGCGGAATAGAGCAGATCGCGCAGTTCGCCGTTGCGCGTGCGTCCCTTGATGTCGAGGTTGCGCACCGCGCCGTCGCGCGCCAGGCGTTCGCGGATGAGCTGCGCGTCCTTGGGATTGGCGAGCAGATCGAGGTCGTCGAACACATGCTTGCCCTCGACCTCGGCGCGGGCGTAGCCGTAGAGCCTGCACCAGGCGTCGTTGACGGCCGTCACCACGCCGTCCTCCAGGCGCCGGAACATGATCGGCTGCGGGCTCGCGTCGAAGATGCGCGCGAACAGCTCGCGCGATTCGGCGAGCGCGATTTCCGCGCGCTTCTGCGCCGTGATGTCGCGCCCCACGCCGCGGTAGCCCTTGAAGCGGCCCCGCTCGTCGTACATCGGCTCGCCGCTGGTGAGCGCGTAGTACAGGTTGCCGTCCTGGTCCTTGCGCACCAGCAGAAAGTCGCGGAACGGCAGGTGCGCCTCCACCCGCCGGCGGTGCTCTGCCCAGGCCTCCGAATCGCGGTCCAGGAACGGCATCTCCCAGCGCCGCTTGCCGATGTACTCGGCCGTGTCGAAGGGCGCGCTGGCGCGGAAACCCGTGGACAGCTCGACGAACCGGAACTGGGCGTCCTGTTCCCAGTACCAGTCGGCGGAGAGCTCGGTGAGATCGCGGAAACGCTGCTCGCTTTCCCGCAGCTTGGCCGTGACCGCGCGCCGCTCGGTGCTGATGGCGCAAAGCAGCAGCGTGGTCAGCGCGCCGGCGAACAGCAGGCCGTGCAGGCCGAAGACGTGCAGCGGGTCGGGGCCGTAGAACGGCCCCAGGCCCAGGACCGTGCCCGCGATGCCAAACCCGCTGAAGGCGAAGTTGAAGGTCGTGACGTCGCGCATCGCGAAACGCACGCCCGGCCACACCGCGAGCGGGAAGAAGGCGAAAGCCACCAGGAACTGCGTGGCTGTGGTGCCCAGGCGCGATTCGAGCGCCAGCGAAGCGAACAGCAGCAGCAGGGCGACGAAGGCCGCCGTGGCGAGCGACTCCGCCAGCGGTTCGTCGAACTGCGGCCGCGCGACCCAGCAGAACAGCAGCGGCGCGACCAGCAGGATGCCTTGCGCCTCCCCGCCCCACCAGGCCAGCCACACGGCCGCCGTTTCCGCGGCCGCGACGTGCTCATAGAGCTGCAAGGCCGCCGTGCCCGCCGTGGCGCCGATCAGGGGCGCCGCCATTGCGGCGCCGAACACCAGCATCACCACGTCGCGCAGGCGCTGCAGCCGGGTGTCGAAACCGTAACGGGGGGACAGGATCCGGGCGGCGAGATAGGCCTGCGCCGTCGTCCCGGCCGCGATCATCAACGCCGGCTGCCAGCCGAGGCCGCCCAGGAGCATGGCACCGAGCGCGCCCAGCGCGACGCCCGGCAGCAGGGCCAGGCCGCCGAGCACCAGCGCCGCCACGCCCAGACCGGCTGCTGGCGAAACGAGCGTGGCGGGACTGTGGATGGTGGCAAACTGCTGGCCGAACCAGCCTAGGGCCGTATAGACGAGCGCCAGCAGCGCGATCGCCAACAGCCGCCGGCCCTGCGCGTTCTTGCTGAATCCTTCCCTGAGCAGGTTTTTGTTCTTGTTGTCGGGCAACCTTGCTTTACCTCTCGGCATGATGCGGCGGCGCGACCTTCAGCACTTCCTCCAGTGTGGTCAGGCCGGCAGCCACCTTCATCGCCCCGCTGACGCGGAGGCTCTTCATGCCTTCTTTGTACGCCTGCTCGCGGATCTTGGCGATATCCGCTTCGGCATAGACCAAGCGCCGGATGGCCGGCGACATGGTCAAGACCTCGTAAATTCCCACGCGGCCCCGGTAGCCGGTCATGCGGCAATCGAGGCAGCCCACCGGACGGTATAGATAGTCCGGCCGGCGGGCTTTCCACGGCGCGACGAGCTCGTCCCAGTCGATTTCCGCCGTACCGCCTTCCTCGTAGGACACCTTCTGCTTGCATTGCGGACACAGCGTCCGCACCAGGCGCTGCGCCATGATGCCGATGATAGTGGCGTTCAGCAGGTAGCGCGGCACGCCCAGATCGAGCAGGCGCGTGATGGCCGAGGCGGCGTCGTTGGTATGCAGCGTGGAGAGTACCAGGTGGCCGGTCAGCGCCGCCTGGATGGCCATCTCCGCCGTCTCCAGGTCGCGGATCTCGCCCACCATGATGATGTCCGGGTCCTGCCGCATGAGCGCGCGTACGCCTTCGGCGAAGGTCAGGTCGATGGCCGGCTGCACCTGCATCTGGTTGAAGGCCGGCTCCACCATCTCGATCGGGTCCTCGATGGTGCAGACGTTGACCGCCTCGGTCGCGAGCGCCTTCAGGGTCGAATAGAGCGTGGTGGTCTTGCCCGAGCCGGTGGGACCGGTGACGAGGATGATGCCGTGCGGCCGTGCAGTCATCTCCTCCCAGCGGCGCTTGTCCTCGGGCGTGAAACCCAGCTCGGTGAAGTCCTTCACCAGCACCTCGGGATCGAAGATCCGCATCACCAGTTTCTCGCCGAAGGCGGTGGGCAGCGTGGACAGACGCAGCTCCACTTCCTGGCCGTCGGCGGTGCGGGTCTTGATGCGGCCGTCCTGCGGACGGCGCTTCTCGACCACGTCCATGCGGCCGAGGATCTTGATGCGGCTGGTCATGGCCGCGATCACGGGCGCAGGCAGCTGGTAGACGTTGTGCAGCACGCCGTCGATGCGGAAACGCACCTGGCCGAATTCGCGCCGCGGCTCGATGTGGATATCGCTCGCACGCTGATCGAAGGCGTACTGCCACAGCCAGTCGACGATGCTGACGATGTGCTGGTCGTTGGCGTCGAGCTGGCGGTTGGTCTTGCCCAGCTCGACAAGCTGTTCGAAGTTGGAGAGATCGGAACGCTTCTCCGCGCTGCCGGCGGCGCGCTTGACCGACTTCGCGAAGTTGTAGAACTCGACGATATAGCGGTTGATGTCGAGCGGGTTCGCGAACACCCGCTTGATGTCCAGCCGCAGCATCTGCGCGAGCTCGCGCTCCCACTCGCGCACGAAGGGCTCGGCGGAGGCGATCACCGCCTCGCGGCCGTTCACCTCCACAGGCAGGATCTTGAAGCGCTCGGCATAGGCGCTCGACACCAGCTCGGTGACTGCGGCGAAATTGATCTTCAGCGGATCGATGTGATAGTAGGCCAGCCCGTTACGGGTGGCGTACCACTCGGTCAGCCATTCCAGGTGGAGCGGTTTGTGGGGCGGCTTGAGCGACTTCCACTTCTGTTCGGCGACGAGGGCGAGCGGATGCACCCCCGCCTTGTGCAGATGGCGGCTCGCCAGGAGCGAGTCCGCGTCCTCGCGCGGGACGTAGCCGTCCTCGACCAGCTGGTCGAGCACTTCGCTGAGGGTGAGTTTGCGCTCCTGATTAGCGATGACGGCGGCCATGGGACGGTCGAGGGACGGGCAGGATCGGATCAGGGCGAGTATCGCGCCGCGTCCCTTGTCGCTCAACGTAAAAGTTCTCGCCGGCCCGCTGCCGGCCGGTCCCTGTCGCCCGGCCGCCGGCGGCTCCTCAGTTCGGCGTCCAGATCCGGCTGCCGCCGCCCGCCAGATCGAGCATGAGCTCGTTCAGGCGCTTCACGAAGCCGGCCGGATCCTCGAGCGTGGCGCCTTCGGCGAGCTGCGCCTGGTCGAAGAGCAGCTGCGCCCAGTCGTCGAAGCGCTTCTCCTCGTACTTCAGGCGCTGGACCATCGGGTGATCGGGATTGATTTCCAGGATCGGCACCGTATTCGGCACCTTCTGGCCGGCGGCCTTGAGGATGCGCTGCAGGTTCGAGCCCATGTCGTACTCGTCGGCCACCAGGCAAGCGGGTGACGAGGTCAGGCGCGAGGTCACGCGCACGTCCTTCACGCGCTCGCCGAGCGTCTTCTTGATTTTCTCGGTCAGCTCCTTGTACTCGCTCGCCTGCTGTTCGTGCGCCTTCTTCTCCTGCTCGTCCTCGAGCTTGCCCAGATCGAGCCCGCCCTTGGCCACCGACTGCAGGGGCTTGCCTTCGAACTCGTCGAGATGGCCCACCACCCATTCGTCGACGCGGTCGTAGAGCAGCAGCACTTCCACGCCCTTCTTGCGGAAGATTTCCAGATGGGGACTGTTCTTCGCGGCGAGGAAGGACTCGGCGGTGACGTAGTAGATCTTCTCCTGGCCCTCCTTCATCCGGCTCACGTAGTCGGCCAGCGACACGCTCTGCTCTTCGGTGTCGGTGTGCGTGGATGCGAAACGCAGCAGCTTGGCGATGCGCTCCTTGTTGGCGTAGTCCTCGCCGATGCCTTCCTTGAGCACGCGGCCGAACTCCGACCAGAACTTCTTGTACTTGTCGGGCTGGTTCCCGGCCAGATCCTCCAGCAGCGCGAGTACGCGCTTGGTGCAGCCGGAACGGATGGCTTCGATGTCCTTGCTCTCCTGCAGGATCTCGCGCGAGACGTTGAGCGGCAGATCGGCCGAATCCACCACCCCGCGCACGAAACGCAGATATGTCGGCAGGAGCTGTTCCGCGTCGTCCATGATGAACACGCGGCGCACATAGAGCTTCAGCCCGCGGCGCTGGTGCCGGTCCCACAGATCGAAAGGCGCGCGCGAGGGGATGTAGAGCAGCTGCGTGTATTCGTGCCGTCCCTCGACCTTGTTGTGGGTGTAGGCGAGCGGCGCCTCGAAGTCGTGCGCGACATGCTTGTAGAACTCGTGGTACTGCTCCTCGGTGATCTCGTTCTTGGGCCGCGTCCACAGCGCGGAGGCCTGGTTGACGGTCTCGTCTTCGTCGGTGAGGACCTCTTCCTTCTTGTCGGCGTCCCACCGGGTCTTCTTCATCACGATCGGCAGCGCGATGTGGTCCGAATACTTGCGGATGATCGATTTCAGCCGCCATTCGGACAGCAGCTCGTCCTCGCCCTCGCGCAGATGCAGGATGACGTCCGTGCCGCGTGCGGGTTTGTCGAAGTCCTCGATGGTGTACTCGCCGGTGCCGTCGGACTCCCAGCGCACGCCCTGCTTCTCGCCCGCGCGGCGGGTGATCAGGGTCACCTTGTCGGCGACGATGAAGGCCGAGTAGAAGCCCACGCCGAACTGGCCGATGAGCTGGGCGTCCTTGGCCTGGTCGCCCGTGAGCGACTGCAGGAATTCGCGCGTGCCCGACTTGGCGATGGTGCCGATGTTCCGGATCACCTCTTCCCGGTTCATGCCGATGCCGTTGTCGGACACCGTGATGGTGCGCGCCGCCTTGTCGTACGAGACCCGGATCTTGAGGTCGCCGTCGCCCTCGTAGAGCTCCGGCCTGGCGAGCGCCTCGAAGCGCAGCTTGTCTGCCGCGTCCGAGGCGTTGGAAATCAGCTCGCGCAGGAAGATCTCCTTGTTGCTGTACAAGGAGTGGATCATCAGGTGCAGGAGCTGCTTGACCTCGGTCTGGAAGCTCAGAGTCTCTTTGTTGGCAGTCTCGGCCATGGACGTGCTTTCCTCCGTATGCAGATTGGGCCGCTATATGGCGGCGGCAACGCCGAATTCAAGCCCCTGCCCCGCCGCGCCCGCCACCGGGGCCGCGGACCCGGCGCTGCGGAACTTCCGGGCCGCCTGCGCAGTCTGCCCATCGGCCGGGTCCGCCGGCCGCCTACAATAGCGCTTTTGCCGTCTGCACCACCGGAAGGAATCCCATGCTTCGACGATGGATGGTCGCGTTCGCGGCGCTGCTATGCGCCGGCCTGTACGCCTGGCCGCTTGCCTACGCCGCGCCCGCCGGCTCGGAAACGGCCACGAAAAGCAACGCGCTGCCGCCCGGCGTCGAACGCGGGCCCGCGCTAGCGGGCATCAACGAATACCGGCTCGCCAACGGCCTCAAGGTGCTGCTCATGCCCGACCCGGCGCAGGACCAGATCACGGTCAACATCACCTATCTGGTCGGTTCGCGGCACGAGGGCTACGGCGAGCGCGGCATGGCCCATCTGCTCGAACACCTGCTGTTCAAGGGCACGAAGCGCTATCCCAATCCCAAGGGCACGCTGATCAAGCACGGCGCCGATTTCAACGGCACCACCTCCTTCGACCGTACCAATTACTACGAGACCTTCCCCGCCAACGAGAAAACCCTCGAGGTGATGCTCGATCTGGAGGCCGACCGCATGGTCAACGCGCGCGTCTCGGCCGAGGATCTGGCGAGCGAAATGACCGTGGTGCGCAACGAATTCGAGGCCGGCGAAAACAATCCCGCGACGCTGCTCAACGAGCGCATCAGCGCCGCCGCCTACATGTGGCACAACTACGGCCGCACGGTGATCGGCACCCGCAGCGACATCGAGAACGTGCCGATCGAGCGGCTGCGCGCGTTCTACAAGCGCTACTACCGCCCCGACAACGCGGTGCTGATCGTCGCGGGGCGCTTCGACGAGGCACGCGCCCTGCGCAAGATCGCCGACACCTTCGGCCGCATCCCGCGTCCCAAGGAGCCGGTGCCGCAGACCTACACCGAGGAGCCGCCGCAGGACGGCGAGCGCGAAGTGATCCTCAAACGCGTGGGCGACGTGCAGATGGTGGGCGCGCTCTACCACATCCCGCCCGGCTCGCATCCGGACTACGTGCCGGTGGACGTGCTCACGGAGCTGCTGGTCGACAGGCCCAGCGGCCGCCTGCACAAGGCGCTGGTGGAGACCGGCCTGGCGACCTTCACTTACGGCTATAACCGCCAGCTTCGCGAAGCGGGCTCGGTGTACTTCGGCGCCAGCGTGCGCAAGGAAGGTTCGCTCTCCGCGGCGCGCGACGCACTGCTGCGCGTGGTGGAAGGCTTCGCCGAGCAGCCGGTGACCGACGAGGAAGTCGAGCGCGCGCGCCTGAAGCTGCAGAACGACGTCGAGATGCTGCTCACCAACACGCGCAAACTGGCGCTGACCCTGTCGGAATTCGAGGCGATCGGCGACTGGCGGCTCCTGTTCTGGTACCGCGATCGGCTGGCGAAGGTCACGCGCGAGGACGTACAGCGCGTCGCGCTGGCGTATCTGCGCCCGGCCAACCGGACCGTGGGACTGTTCTACCCCACGGGGGAGCCCCAACGCGTGGCGATTCCTCAGCGGCCGGACATAGAGACCCTGCTCGGGGATTTCCAGGCCGACACCGAGATCGTGCTGGGTGAAGTCTTCGACCCCACGCCGGACAACATCGAGGCGCGGCTCGTCCGCCGCAAGATCGAGCCCGGCATCGAGCTCGTGATGCTGCCGAAGAAGACGCGCGGCAACACCGTGACCCTGCAGATGGACCTGCACTGGGGCACGCCCGAAACGCTCGCCAACCGCCGGGCTGCCTGCTCCATCGCCAGCGCCATGCTTTCGCGCGGCACGCGAAAGCGCACGCGCGCCGAACTCAACGACGAACTGGAGCGCCTGCGCGCCACGGTGAGCGTGGGCCTGGAAAGCGCGTCCATCAACACCATCCGCGCCAATCTGCCGGGGGCGCTCGCGCTGGTGGCGGAAATGCTGCGCGAACCTTCCTTCCCGCAGGAGGAGTTCGAGCTGGTCAAGCGCGAGCTGCTGACGGGCATCGACGCCCAGCGCAACGACCCCTCCGCACTCGCCGTCCTGACGCTCAACCGCCATCTCAACCCCTATCCGCCGTCGCACTGGCACTACACGCCCACCTTCGACGAGCGCGCGCGGCAAATCCAGGCCGTCACCCTCGACGACGTGCGGCGCTGCCATGCGATGGTCGGCGCTTCGCACGCCGAGATCGCGGTGGTCGGCGACTTCGACCCCGAGGCGCTCGCGCAGCAGGTGCGCGAGCTGTTCGGCGACTGGAGGACCCCGGAACCTTACGAACGGGTGGCAAGCGTCTATCACGATGCGGGCGCGCTCGTCGAACGGCTGCAAACCCCCGACAAGGCCAATGCCGTGCTGCGGGGCGGCTTCAACCTGCCGCTGAACGACACCCATGCCGACTTCCCCGCACTGCTGCTCGGCGCCTGGCTGATCGGCGGCAATTCGGACGCGCGCCTGCCGCGCCGCGTGCGCGAGCGGGAGGGCCTGTCGTACAGCACCGGCGCCTGGCTGCGGGCCGATTCGCTCGATCCCCTGGCGGTTTTCAACGTCTACGCGATCTATGCGCCCCAGAACGCCGAACGGGTCGAGGCGGCGATCCGCGAGGAGCTGCGCCGTGTGCTCGAGGAAGGTTTCGACAAGCAGGAATTCGAGGACGGCCGCCAGGCGCTGCTGCAGGCGCGGCACATCGCCCGCAACGCCGACACGAGCCTCGCCGGCCGCCTGGCGAAGTACGCCTACGTGGGCCGGACCTTCGAATGGGACAAGGCGCTGGAGGCGCGCATCGCCGCGCTCACGCCGGCCGAGGTGCAGGCGGCGCTGCGCCGGCACTTCGACCTGAACCGGCTGACCATCGTCAAGGCGGGCGACTTCGCCGCCCCGGCCGGGCAGCCGGACAAGGCGGCGGCGCGCTAGCCGCCGGCCTCAGGCGAGCTCGTCGTAGCGGATTTCGAGGACGTCGAGCTCCTCGACCCCGGCAGGGGTACGGAGCAGCACCCGGTCGCCTTCGCGCGCCCGGAGCAGCGCCTTGGCGATGGGCGAGATCCAGGACACGCGGCCGCGCGCCGGGTCGGCCTCATCGACGCCGACGATGCTGACGGTGCGCTCGTTGCCGTCGCGATCGGCATAGGTGACGGTAGCGCCGAAATAGACGCGGTCGTGGTCCTTGCCGGTGTTGTCCACGATTTCGGCGAGCTCCAGCCGCTTGGACAGGAAGCGGATGCGCCGGTCGATCTCGCGCAGGCGCCGTTTGCCGTAGATGTAGTCGCCGTTCTCGGACCGGTCTCCGTTGCTCGCGGCCCAGGCGATGGTCTCGACCAGCTTGGGGCGTTCGACCTCCCACAGCTGGGTGAACTCGTCCTTGAGCCGCTTGTAGCCCGCCGGGGTGATGTAGTTCTTCCCGGTCGGCAGCGCCTCGTCCTCGGCTTCCGGGGCGAGGGCGAGGTCGAGGTCGTCGTCGGCGCCGTCGATTTCTTTGGTGAAGGCTTTGCTCATAGCGGTGGAATATGATAGCGCTCTCGCCGCCGCGAAAAGCACCGGACGACCGGAACCACTTCGCTTGGACGTCTGCCAAAGCTGTACGTTCGAAACGCTAGGAGGGAATTGATGCTGAAGAACAAGACGCTGGCGATCGCCCTCGCCGCGACGCTCGGGGCCGGAGCGCTCGGCAGCCATATGGGCGGTGTGGGCGTGGCCCATGCCGCGCCGGAGGCGACCACCAGCCGGGGTCTGCCCGATTTCTCCTACCTCGTCGAAACCCAGGGACCGGCCGTCGTCAACATCACGGTCACCCAGCGCCGTCGGCAGAGCGCCGAGCAGTTGCCCTTCCGGCCGGGCGATCCGATGTACGAGTTCTTCCGCCGCTTCCAGATCCCGATCCCGGAAATCCAGACGCCGCCGCGCCAGAGCATGGGCTCGGGCTTCATCATCAGCTCCGACGGCTACATCCTGACCAACGCCCACGTCGTGGCCGACGCCAGTGAAGTCACGGTGAAACTCACCGACAAGCGTGAATTCAAGGCCAAGGTGATCGGCAGCGACATGCGCACCGACGTGGCGCTGCTCAAGGTGGACGCCACCAACCTGCCGGTGGTGAAGATCGGCGATCCGGACAAGCTCCGCGTCGGCGAATGGGTCGCCGCGATCGGTTCCCCCTTCGGCCTGGAGAACAGCGTCACCGCAGGCATCGTCAGCGCCAAGAGCCGCTCGCTGCCGGACGGCAGCTACGTGCCTTTCATCCAGACCGACGTGGCGATCAACCCCGGCAACTCGGGCGGCCCGCTGTTCACCATGAACGGCGAGGTGGTCGGCATCAACTCCCAGATCTACAGCCGCACCGGCGGCTACATGGGGCTGTCGTTCTCCATTCCCATCGACGTGGCGATGAAGGTCGCCGACGATCTGCGCAAGTACGGCAAGGTGGAGCGCGGCCGCATGGGCGTCACCATCCAGAGCGTCAACCGCGAGCTGGCCGAATCCTTCGGGCTCGACCGGCCGCGCGGCGCGCTGGTGAGCTCGGTGGAAGCCGGCAGCCCGGCCGAAAAAGCCGGCGTCAAACCCGGCGACATCATCCTTTCGGCCAGCGGCCGCGCGATCGAGGAATCCGCCGACCTGCCGCGCATCGTGGGCGAAACGCGCCCGGGCGAGACCATTCCCATGGAAGTGTGGCGCAACGGCGAAAAGCTGAATATCAAAGTCACGGTCGCCCGCATGCCCGACGACGACCAAACCGCGAGCCCTGAAACGCCGAGCGCCCCGGGCGGCAAACTCGGCATCGCCGTGCGCGCCCTCACCCCCGAGGAACGCAAACAGGCGAAAGTGGACGGCGGCGTGGTGATCGAACGCATCGGCCCCGGTCCGGCCGCCTCGGCGGGCCTGCGCCAGGGCGACGTCATCCTCGCCTTCAACAACGCGCCGGTGAACTCGCCCGAGGACCTCGCCAAACTGACCGCCAAGGCCAAAGGCGTGGTGGCGGTACTGGTCCTGCGCGAGAACTCGCGGATCTACGTGCCCATCACGCTCAAGTGAAGGGCGCGCGGCTTGCGCCGAACCCGCCCCGTCGAGGGCGGGTTTTTTGTGCGCGTCCGCACGATCCGAATGCCGCTCGCCACGACGCCGCAGAGGCGCGCGAAGCGTCCCGTGCACTATGACGTCGCTCGTGTACGCGCGTAAGGAGCGGAACGGATGCCTGGAGGAAACGTCAGGGCCGTTGTGTGACCGGCCATTGGCCGGAGAGGATTTTTTCGGCCCACTGGATGGCGATGATGGTCTTGACGTCGGAAATCCTGCCCTCGCGTACCCATTCCAGCGCCTGCGCATGAGGCAGCCTGAAGGTCTCGAGAAATTCGCCTTCGTCGAGGTTGCGCGCCCCGCTGTCGCGCAAGCCCTGCGCGAGCCACAGTTCGATGTATTCGTTGGAGTAGGCGCAGAGCGGATGGATGGTGGTGAGGCGCGCCCAGCGTTCGGCGTGATAGCCTGTTTCCTCGTAGAGCTCGCGCCGGGCGGTTTCGGCAGTGGTCTCGCCGGGGTCGATCTTGCCCGCGGGAATCTCGATCAGCACGCGTCCGAGCGGATAGCGGTACTGCCGTTCCAGGAGCAGCGTGCCGTCATCGAACATCGGCAGGATCGCCACCGCGCCCGGATGCACGACGTACTCCCGCGCGGCCTCCTTTCCGTCGGGCAGGCGCACTCTGTCGCGCCGCACGTGCAGCAGCGTGCCGTCGTAAACGACTTCGCTGTCGAGCCGATGTTCGGTGAGGTCCAGCTCCTTCAAGCCTCAGTCCCCAAGAAAAAATGCCGGCCGCTCAGGTCGAGCAACCGGCATGCCGCGCGTATTCCGTCGCTCAGAGCGCTTCGATCGCGTAGAGGCAAAGCGCCATCAGCGGGCCGGGCAGCACGCCCAGCACCAGTTGCGCGAGACCGTTCGCCGACAGCAGCACGCGCATGTCGAAGCCAGGGTTGAGCGGCGCGGTATCGACGGGATCGTCGAAGTACATCAGCTTCACCACGCGCAGGTAGTAGAACGCGCCGATAAGCGAGCAGATCACCGCCAGCACCGCCAGCCAGATGTGGCCCGCGGCGACCACCGCCTCGAGCACCGCCAGCTTGGCATAGAAGCCCACCGTCGGCGGGATGCCGGTCATCGAGAACATGATGAGCAGCATCATGAAGGCATACCACGGGCTGCGCTGGTTGAGTCCCTTGAAGTCGTCCAGGTTGTCGGCCTCGAAGCCGGCGCGCGAGAGCAGGAGCACCGTACCGAAGGCGCCCAGGCTCATCAGCACGTACACCACGGCGTAGAACATGGCCGAGCTGTAGGCATCGGCGGCGCCGAAGGTGTTGCCGTCCACCACGCCGGCCAGCAGGCCGAGGAGCACGAAGCCCATGTGCGAGATGGTCGAGTAGCCGAGCATGCGCTTGATGTTGGTCTGCGCGATCGCCACCACGTTGCCGACGATGAGCGACAGCACCGCCAGGATGACAAGCATCTGCTGCCAGTCGAAGGCGAGCGGCAGCAGACCGCTCACCAGCAGCCGGATGGCCATGGCAAAACCGGCGAGCTTAGGCGCCGTACCGACGAACAGCGTCATGGCGTTCGGCGCGCCGTGGTAGACGTCGGGAATCCACATGTGGAAGGGCACCGCGCCGAGCTTGAAGCCCACACCGGCCACGACGAACACCAGGGCGAAGACCAGCACCATCTGGTTGGCTTGGCCGGCCAGGATGATCTGCGCGATCTCGCGCAGGTAGAGCGAGCCGGTCGCGCCGTAGAGCATCGACATGCCGTAGAGCAGCAGGCCCGAGGCGAGCGCACCCAACACGAAGTACTTCATCGCCGCCTCGGTCGACACGCGCGAATCGCGGTTCATCGCCACCAGGGCGTAGAGGGACAGCGACATCAGCTCCAGGCCGAGGTACAGCGCCACCAAGTGGTTGGCGGAGATCATCACCATCATGCCGAGCGTCGCGAACAGCGAGAGCACGAAGAACTCGCCGCGCAGCAGGCCGCGGTCGGCAAGGTAGTTACGCGAATAGACGAAGCAGGCCGACACGGCGAGATAGGTGACCAGCTTCAGCACGTCGCCCATCGGGTCGCCGACGAACATGTCGTTGAAGGCGAACAGCGTCTCCCCGTTCGCCGCCTGCGCCAGGCCGATGGTGATCAGCGCGCAACCGAGCAGCGTGAGCTGCGAGAGCACATAGGTGACATAACGGTGCCGCTCGGAGAGATAGACGTCGACCAGCAGGATCACCGACGTCATGACGAGGAGAAAGATCTCCGGATACGCGGGCATGAAGGATTGCATGGTGCTGTTCATATCGTTCTAAGCCGGATTACGGCGCAGCGCTGACGGTTACACCCAGCTTGCCGGTCGCCACGTGCTGCAACAGATTGTTCACGGACTCGTGCATAACCTCGGTGAGCGGGAACGGATAGACGCCGATGCCGAGCACGAAGACCGCCAGCAATCCGAGGACGATGAATTCGCGCGGATTGAGGTCTTCCAGCTCCGCGACGTGCTGGTTGGCCACTTCGCCGAAGATCACACGCTTGTACATCCACAGCGTGTACGCCGCGCCGGTGATCAGCGTAGTGGCCGCGAGGAAGGCGATCCAGAAGTGTTCCTGCATCGAGGCCAGGATGACCATGAATTCGCCGACGAAGCCGCTGGTCGCTGGCAGACCGGCGTTGGCCATCGCGAACAGCATCATGAAGGCGGCGAACTTCGGCATGCGGTTGACCACGCCGCCGTAGTCGGCAATGAGACGGGTATGCATCCGGTCATAGAGCACGCCGATGCAGAAGAACATCGCCGCCGAGACGAAACCGTGCGAGAGCGACTGCACCAGCGCCCCTTCCACGCCCATGGCGTTGAAGAGGAAGAAGCCGAGCGTCACGAAGCCCATGTGGGCGATCGACGAGTACGCCACCAGCTTCTTCATGTCCGCCTGCACCAGCGCGACCAGGCCGATGTAGACCACAGCGATCAGCGACAGCGCGATCATGAACCAGGCCAGTTCGCGGCTAGCGTCCGGCAGGATGGGCAGCGAGAAGCGGATGAAGCCGTAGGTGCCCAGCTTCAGCATGATGGCCGCCAGCACAGCCGAGCCGCCGGTCGGCGCCTCCACGTGCGCGTCCGGCAACCAGGTGTGCACCGGCCACATCGGCACCTTCACCGCGAAAGCGGCGAAGAAGGCAAAGAACAGCAGGATCTGCGGCGTCAGCGCCAGCGGCACCTGGAACCAGTCGGGGATCGAGAAGCTGCCGCCCGACTCGAGGTACAGGTAGATGAAGCCGACCAGAAGCAGCAGCGAACCGAGCAGCGTGTAGAGGAAGAACTTGATGGCCGCGTACACGCGGTTCGGGCCGCCCCACACGCCGATCACCAGGTACATCGGGATCAGGGTCGCCTCGAAGAACACGTAGAACAGCATGCCGTCGAGCGCCGAGAACACGCCGTTCATGAGACCCGACATCACCAGGAAGGCCGCGTAGTACTGCGAGACGCGCTTCTCGATCACCGACCACCCCGCGATCACCACCAGGATGGTGATGAAGGAGTTGAGCAGCACGAACAGCATGGAGATGCCGTCCACGCCGAGGTGGTAGTTGATGTTGAAGCGCTCGATCCAGGGCTTCAGTTCGACGAACTGGAAGGCGCTGGTGCCGGTATCGAAACCGGTGAAGAGCGGGATGGTGACGAGGAAACCGAGCACCGAGCCGATGAGCGCCAGCCAGCGCGCGATATGCGCGTTACGGTCGGAGCCGGTGGCCATTATCGCCGCGCCGAACAGAATCGGTATCCAGATCGCTAGGCTGAGCCAGGGAGTTTCAGCGGTCATCGTTGTTCTTGACTATCCAATCGGCGCTCGACACACGGGGCCCGTCCCCGCATGCCGCGGCGCCTGTTCTCTCATCTTCAGTTCGTGGCAACCATCGCTCACATCGTGAACCAGAGGCGGTACAGCCACAGGCTCAGGACCACCAGCACGCCGATGATCATCACGAACGCGTATTGGTAAATGAAGCCGGTCTGGAACAGCCGCATGACGCGGGCGAGCACGCCCACGGCCTTAGCCGAACCGTTGACGATCGCGCCGTCGATCACCGCGACGTCACCACCCTTCCACAAGCCCTTGCCGATCAGCACCGCGCCGTCGGCGAAGAACTTCTGGTTGAAATCGTCGAAACCGTACTTGTTCTCGAGGATGCGCACGATGGGCGTGAACTTCTCGCGCAGCACGCCGGGCAGATCCGGCCGCACGATGTACAGGTACCAGGCGGTCACGAGACCGGCGACGGCGAGCCAGAACGGCAGCGTCGTGAAGGCGTGCAGCACCATCGCCCAGTGGCCGTGGAAGTGCGAGGCCAGGGTGGCGATGGCCGGATGCGCATCCGTGTTGTAGTGGATCGCGTCGCCGAAGAAGTCGCCATAGACCATGTCGCCCAGCAGGAAACCGGTCAGCACCGACGGGACGGCGAGCAGCATCAGCGGCACGGTCACGACCCAGGGCGACTCGTGCGGCGGATGATGGTCGTGCTCGCCGTGACCGTGGTCATGCGCGCCCGGGATGGGATCGTTGAAACGCTCCTTGCCGTGGAAGGCGTAGAACACCAGCCGGAAGGAGTACAGCGCCGAGACGAACACGCCCGCGGCGGCCAGCACGTAGGCGAAGCCAGCACCGGGGATGTTCGAGGCATGCACCGCTTCGACGATGGTTTCCTTGGAGAAGAAGCCGGCGAAAGGCGGCAGACCGGCGTTGGCGATCGCGCCGATCAGCACCGCGACATAGGTGATCGGCATGTACTTGCGCAGGCCGCCCATGCGGCGCATGTCCTGCTCGTGGTGCATGGCGATGATGACCGAGCCCGCACCCAGGAACAGCAGCGCCTTGAAGAAGGCGTGGGTGAAGAGGTGGAACACCGCCGCGCCGTAGGCCGATGCGCCCAGCGCCACGGTCATATAGCCGAGCTGCGACAGCGTCGAGTACGCCACCACGCGCTTGATGTCGTACTGGACGATGGCGATCAGCGCCATGAAGAACATGGTGATCGCGCCGATGATCATCACGAACGACAGCGCGGTGTCGGACAGCTCGTAGAGCGGCGACATACGCGCCACCATGAAAATACCGGCCGTCACCATCGTCGCCGCGTGGATCAGCGCGGAAATCGGAGTCGGGCCCTCCATCGAATCAGGCAGCCAGACGTGCAGCGGGAACTGCGCAGACTTGCCCATGGCGCCGATGAACAGGCAGATGCAGATGACCGTGATCAGCAGCCATTCGGTCTGGCCGAAGATGCTGATGGTCTCGCCGGCGCGCTGCGGCGCCTGGGCAAACACTTCGGCGTAGTCGAGCGTGCCGAAGTAGGCCAGCACCAAGCCGATGCCGAGGATGAAACCGAAGTCGCCCACGCGGTTCACCAGGAAGGCCTTGAGGTTGGCGTAGATCGCCGTCGGCTTGGTGTACCAGAAGCCGATCAGCAGATAGGACACCAGACCCACCGCCTCCCAGCCGAAGAAGAGCTGGAGGAAGTTGTTGCTCATCACGAGCATCAACATCGAGAAGGTGAACAGCGAGATGTAGGCGAAGAAACGCTGATAGCCCGGATCGTCGTGCATGTAGCCGATGGTGTAGATGTGCACCATCAGCGAGACGAAGCTCACGACGACCATCATCATCACGGTCAGCTTGTCGATCAGGAAGCCGATCTCGAACTTGAAGTCGCCGCTGGTCATCCAGGTGTAGACCGGGCCGTTGAAGGTGTTGCCGTTCAACACGTCCGCGGCGATCACCAGCGAGGCGAGGAAGGAGATCGCCACGCCGAGGATGGTGACGGTGTGCGCGCCGGCGCGACCGATGGCGCGGCCGAACAGGCCGGCGATGATGGCGCCGACCAGCGGGGCGAGCGGAACGATGAGGTACAGGGTCTTCATTGCTTCAGCCCTTGAGTTGATCGAGGTCGTCCACGGCGATGGTTCGCGCGGCGCGGAACAGCACCACCAGGATGGCCAGACCGATCGCCGATTCGGCGGCGGCCACGGTCAGGATGAAGAACACGAACACCTGACCGGAAAGATCCCCGAGGTAGTGCGAGAACGCGACGAAGTTCATGTTGACCGACAGCAGCATAAGCTCGATCGCCATCAGCAGGATGATGACGTTCTTCCTGTTGAGGAAGATGCCCACCACGCTGATCGCGAACAGCACCGCGCCCAGCACGAGGAAATGCGCTAAGGACAAGGACAGCAAGGAACTCCCCTCTTTATCGTTTGGCGGTCACGACGGCCACAGGCGCGCCCAACCTACTCGCTCTTCTCCGCCGGCATCGACACCAGGCGCACACGGTCTTCGCGGCGCACGGCGATCTGCCGCGCGGGATCCTGGTACTTCGTATCCTTCCGGCGCCGCAGGGTAAGCGCGATCGCGGCGACGATCGCCACGAGCAGCAGCACGGCGGCGAGCTCGAAGGGATACACGTAATCGGTGTACAGCACGTTGCCCAGGGCCTTGGTGTTGCTGTAGCCGGCCGGCACGTCCGCACCGGTCGACACCTCGGCGTAGTTGATCCACAGCAACGCGCCCATCTCCGCGGCGATGGCCACGCCCACCAGCGCGCCCAGCGGCAGGTACTTCCAGAACCCCTCGCGCAGCCGGTCGACGTTGATGTCGAGCATCATCACCACGAACAGGAACAGCACCATCACCGCACCGACGTACACGAGCACCAGCGTGATGGCCAGGAACTCCGCGCGCAGCAGCAGCCAGATCGCCGCGGAGGTGAAGAACGCCAGCACCAGGAACAGCGCCGAATGCACGGGGTTGCGCGCAGTGATCACGCGCAGCCCCGCGATCACCAGGATGGCGCTGAAGATGTAGAAGACGATGGCTTCGAGCATGGACGCGCTTCCTTATCGATATTTCGCGTCGATCGCACGCCGTTCGGCGATCTCGGCCTCGTAACGGTCACCCACCGCGAGCAGCATGTCCTTGGTGAAGTACAGGTCGCCCCGCTTCTCGCCGTGGTACTCGTAGATGTGGGTTTCGACGATCGAATCGACCGGGCAGCTCTCCTCGCAGAAACCGCAGAAGATGCACTTGGTCAGGTCGATGTCGTAACGCGTCGTGCGGCGCGTGCCGTCGGCGCGCACCTCGGATTCGATGTTGATCGCCAGCGCCGGGCAGACGGCTTCGCAGAGCTTACAGGCGATGCAGCGCTCCTCGCCGTTGGGATAGCGGCGCAGCGCATGCAGGCCACGGAAGCGCGGGCTGTACGGGGTCTTCTCCTCCGGGTACTGAACCGTGATCTTGCGGGCGAAGAAGTGCCGGCCGGTGATGGCCAGGCCCTTGATCAGCTCCAGCAAGACGAAGGTCTTGAAGAAATCTCGAATTCGGTTCATCTCACGATCCCCTTACTTCCAGGGATTCCAGGGTGTCTGCATCCAGGCCGCGATCACCACCAGCCACACGATCGTGAGCGGGATGAACACCTTCCAGCCCAGGCGCATGATCTGGTCGTAGCGGTAGCGCGGGAAGGTGGCACGGAACCACAGGAACAGGAACAACAGGAACGAAACCTTCAGTCCCAGCCAGACGATGCCGGGAATGGCGTTCAGCGGCGCCCAGTCGATAGGCGGCAGCCAGCCGCCGAGGAACATGATCGCGGCGAGCGTCGAGACCAGGATCATGTTCATGTATTCGCCGAGGAAGAACAGCGCGAAGGTCATCCCCGAGTATTCGACGTGGAAGCCAGCCACCAGCGCCGATTCGTCTTCCGCGACGTCGAAGGGCGCGCGGTTGGTTTCCGCCACGGCGCAGATGAAGTACACGACGAACATCGGCAGCAGCGGCAGCCAGTTCCACGACAGGAAGTTGAGACCCATGTCGGCGAAGCGGCCGCGGCCCTGCCCTTCGATGATGTCGGACAGGTTCAGGCTCTGCGACACCAGCAGCACGCACACCAGCGCGAAGCCCATGGCGATCTCGTAGGCCACCATCTGCGCCGCCGAGCGCATGCCGCCGAGGAAGGCGTACTTGGAGTTGGACGCCCAGCCCGCGATGATGATGCCGTACACGCCCATGGAGGTGATGGCCATGACGTACAGCAGGCCGGCGTTGACGTCGGCCAGCACCAGCTCCGGCTGGAACGGGATCACCGCCCAGGCCGCCATGGCCGGCATCAGCACCATCATCGGCGCGAGGACGAACAGCACTTTGTTCGCGCCCGCGGGCAGCACCACTTCCTTGAACAGCAGCTTCAGCACGTCGGCGAAGGGCTGCAGCAGGCCCGCCGGGCCGACGCGGTTGGGACCGATGCGCACCTGCATGTAGCCGATCACCTTGCGCTCGGCGAGCGTCAGATAGGCCACGCACAGGATGAGCGGCAGGGCGATGGCGAGGATCAGGACGAGGTACTTGACGATCGTCCAGATCACAGGGCCCGCGGCGGGGCCGAACAGTTCGGTGGAGTAACCGGCAAGCGTATCGAAGATCTCCATCATTTTTATGCACGCTCCAGCGTCAGTTCACCGAACATCGCCCCCAGATCCGCTGTCGAGGCATGCGCCGCCGACAGACGCACGACGTTGTCCACCAGCACATTGTCCACCGCGATTTCGACCAGCGCCTCGCCGCCTTCCTGCTTGACCTTCACCACCTGACCGGGGACGAAGCCGAGCTTCTGCAGCGACGCGGCATTGAGGAAAGCCTTGGGCGCGTCCGAGGCCGGCGCCTTCTGCAGCGGTTCGGAGCGGCGCACCAGAGGATCGGCGAAATAGATCGGCACGTCGGCCACGCGCTCCAGCGTCGCCTTGGCCACAGTCGTGACGTCGACCTTGACCGGACCGATTTCGTTGGAAAGCGGCATCGCGGCCTGCAGCGCCTCCTGGCGCACTTCCTCGCTGCTGTTGTACTCGAAGCCCTGCAGACCGAGCAGGTTGCCCAGCACGCGCAGCACCTTCCACGCCGGGCGGGTCTGCGCCAGCGGCTGCACCGCCGCGTTGAAGCTCTGCAGGCGCCCTTCGGTGTTGACGAAGCTGCCGCTCGTCTCGGTGAACGGCGCGATGGGCAGCATCACGTCGGCGTAGTCCACCGCACGGGTCTGGAAAGGCGTGAGCGCGACGACGAAGTCGGCCTTGTGCATGGCCTGGATCGCCTGGCGCGGGTTGTGGCAGTCCAGCTCCGGTTCGACGTTGAGCAGCACGTAGGCCGACTGCGGCTGTTGCAGCATCGACGCGGCGTTGAGGCCGTTGGGCCCCGGTACGGCCTGGGCCTGATAGCCGCCGACGCTGTTCGCCGCCTCGCCCAGGAAGCCGAAGCGCGCACCGAGAATCTGCGCGAGCTGCTGCGTGAGGGCATGCAGTTCGGCGAGACGCGGATGCTGCACCGCGCTGTTGCCGAGGAAGAGGCCCACGTCCTGGCCGGAAGCGAGGCTTTGCGCGATGGCGCGCGCCGCGTCGCTCACCTGCACCGCGGCGACGTCGGCGGGCACGGCCGCGCCCTTCGCCTCGGCAGCCGCCTTGACGATCTGCGCCAGCGCCGCCACGAATTCGCTCGGCCGCACGACCATGCGGTTGGCGAGTTTGACCAGCGAGTTGTCGTCGGCCATGTGCAGGATGTTGACCTGCTGGCCCTTCTTCGCGGCCTGACGGAAACGGTTGGCGATGAGCGGGTGATCCTTGCGCAGGAAGGAGCCGATCACCAGCACGCGGTCGAGCGCCGACAGCTCCTTCACCTTCATGCCCAGCCAGGGCGCGCCCTTGCGCAGCGCGTCCCCGGAGAAGTCGGACTGGCGCAGGCGGAAGTCGACGTTCTCGCTGCCCAGGCCGCGGATCAGTTTCTGCAGCAGATAGAGTTCTTCGAAGGTGGCATGCGGCGAAGCCAGCGCCCCGACGCTGTTGCCCGCCTTGCGCAGCCCCTCGACCACGCGATCGAGCGCGACCTGCCAGTCGACCTCACGCCATTCGCCGCCCTGCTTCACCATCGGGCGCTCGAGGCGCTCGGTGTTGAGGCCGCAGTAGGAAAAGCGGTCCTTGTCGGACAGCCAGCATTCGTTCAGTTCCTCGTTCTCCAGCGGCAGCACACGCATGACCTTGGAGAGCTTGACCTGCACGATCAGGTTGGAGCCGAGGCTGTCGTGCGGGCTCACTGAACGGCGGCGACCCAGCTCCCACGCGCGGGCGCTGTAGCGGAACGGCTTCGAGGTCAGCGCACCGACCGGGCACAGGTCGATCATGTTGCCCGACAGTTCCGACTCCACCGCGCGTCCGACGAAGGACACGATTTCCGAATGCTCGCCGCGGTTGATCATGCCGAGCTCCATCACCCCGGCGATCTCCTCGCCGAAGCGCACGCAGCGCGTGCACTGGATGCAACGTGCCATCTCCTCCGCGGACACCAGCGGTCCCATGCTCTTCGGCACCACCACGCGCTTCGCCTCCTTGTAGCGCGAAGCGGGTTTGCCGTAACCGACCGCGAGGTCCTGCAACTGGCACTCGCCGCCCTGGTCGCAGATCGGGCAGTCGAGCGGATGGTTGATGAGCAGGAACTCCATCACGCTCTTCTGCGCGTTCTTCGCGAAGTCGGAGGTCAGCGACACTTTCATGCCGTCGGTGACCGGCGTGGCGCAGGCGGGCAGCGGCTTGGGCGCCTTCTCCACTTCCACCAGGCACATCCGGCAGTTGGCCGCGATGGACAGCTTGGGGTGATAACAGAAGTGCGGGACGTACAGGCCGAGCTTGCGCGCGGCATCCATCACCGTGGCACCCTGGGGCACCTCGGTCTGACGTCCGTCGATTTCGATCTTCAGCATGCTCATGTCAATGCATCAGGCCGCTGCGCGTTGCTGATGGGCGTGTCCGCCCACCAGGCAATGCTTGTGGTCGATGTGGTATTGGAATTCTTCACGGAAGTTCTGCACGAAGGCGCGCACCGGCATCGCCGCCGCGTCGCCCAACGCGCAGATCGTGCGGCCCTGGATCTGGTCGGCCAGGCTGAGCAGCAGATCCAGATCCTCCTGGCGCCCCTGGCCGTGCTCGATCCGGTGCAGGATGCGGTACAGCCAGCCGGTGCCCTCGCGGCAGGGCGTGCACTGACCGCAGGACTCCTCGTAGTAGAAGTAGGCCAGACGCTCTGCGGCGCGCACCATGCAGGTGGTCTCGTCCATCACGATCACCGCGCCGGAACCGAGCATCGAGCCCGCCTTGGCGATGGAGTCGTAATCCAGGTCGGTCTCCATCATCACCTCGCCGCGCACGACAGGCATCGAGGAACCGCCGGGGATCACCGCCTTCAGTTTGCGACCACCGCGCACGCCGCCGCACATCTCCAGCAGCTTCGCGAACGGCGTGCCCAGGCGCACTTCATACACACCTGGACGCTCGACGTGGCCGGAGACGGAGAAGAGCTTGGTGCCGCCGTTGTTGGGCTTGCCCAGTTCCAGGTACTTCTGGCCGCCGTTCAGGATGATCCACGGCACCGCCGCGAAGGTTTCGGTGTTGTTGATGGTCGTGGGCTTGCCGTATAAACCGTAGCTCGCCGGGAATGGCGGCTTGAAGCGCGGCTGCCCCTTCTTGCCTTCCAGCGATTCGAGCAGCGCGGTTTCCTCGCCGCAGATGTAGGCGCCGTAGCCGTGATGCGCGTAGAGCTCGAAGTCGAAGCCCGAGCCCAGGATGTTCTTGCCGATGAAACCCGCGGCGCGTGCCTCTTCCAGCGCCTCTTCGAAGCGCTCGTAGATCTCCCAGATCTCGCCGTGGATGTAGTTGTAGCCCACGGTGGCGCCGATCGCGTAGGCGGCGATGGCCATGCCCTCGATCACGATGTGCGGGTTGTAGCGCAGGATGTCGCGGTCCTTGAAGGTGCCGGGCTCGCCCTCGTCGGAGTTGCAGACCAGGTACTTCTGGCCCGGCTTGTCGCGCTGGATGAAGCTCCACTTCAGACCGGTGGGGAAGCCCGCGCCACCGCGGCCGCGCAGCATGCTGGTCTTCACCTCGGCGATGATCGCCTCGGGCGCGATCTTCTCGGTGAGGACCTTCTTCAGCGCTTCGTAACCGCCGCGCTTGACGTAGTCGGCCAGGCGCCAGTTGGTGCCGTCGACGCCCTTCATGATGATGGCGTCGGGGCCGTAGACGTCGGGCGAGAAAGGAGGATTGGAAGTAATCATGTCAGTCCTTGCCCAGTTCCGCGAGCAGCTGGTCGATCTTCTCGGGCGTCATGCCGCACAGCATCTTGTGGTTGTTCTGCAGCATCACCGGCGCATCGCCGCAGGCGCCGAAGCACTCGCCCTCCTTCAGCGTGAATTTGCCGTCGGGCGTGGTTTCGTTGAAACCGATGCCGAGCCGTTTCTTGATGTGTTCGGCCGCCTCGACCGCGCCGGAGAGCGCACAGGGCAGATTGGTGCAGATCGTCAGCTTGTACTTCCCGACCGGCTCGAGGTTGTACATCGAGTAGAAGGTCGCGACTTCCCACACCGCGACCGGCGGCATGTCGAGATACTTCGCCACGGCCTCGATCACCTCGGTGGACAGATAGCCGTGCTCCTCCTGCGCCAGGCGCAGGGCCGACATGACCGCCGACTGCTTCTGGTCGGCCGGATACTTCGTCAGCTCACGATCGATTTTGCGTTGTACTTCAGCGCTCAGCATAGTCCGTCTCAGCGGTCGATTTCGCCGAAAACAATATCCATCGTGCCGATGATCGCGACGGCGTCCGCGATCATGTGACCCTTCGACATCTCGTCCATCGCCGAGAGGTGGGCGAAGCCCGGGGCGCGGATCTTCAGCCGGTAGGGCTTGTTAGCACCGTCCGACACCAGGTAGATGCCGAACTCGCCCTTCGGATGCTCGACCGCGGCATAGGCCTCGCCGGCAGGCACATGCATCCCTTCCGTGAAGAGCTTGAAGTGGTGGATCAGCTCTTCCATGTTGCTCTTCATGCTGACGCGCGAGGGCGGCGCGACCTTGTGGTTGTCGGTCATCACCGGGCCGGGGTTCTTGCGCAGCCAGTCGACGCACTGCTTGATGATGCGGTTGGACTGGCGCATCTCCTCCATGCGCACGAGATAACGGTCGTAGCAGTCGCCGTTCACGCCCACGGGGATGTCGAACTCGAGGCGGTCATAGACCTCGTAGGGCTGCTTCTTGCGCAGGTCCCACGCCACGCCCGAACCGCGCAGCATCGGGCCGGTGAAGCCGAGCGCCATCGCGCGCTCCGGCGACACCACGCCGACGCCGACGGTACGCTGCTTCCAGATGCGGTTGTCGGTGAGCAGCGTTTCGTAGTCGTCGACGCACTTCGGGAAACGCTCGGTGAAGGCCTCGATGAAGTCGAGCAGCGAGCCCTGGCGGGCGGCGTTCAGCTCGCGCACCGTCTTCTCGTTCTTGAACGCGGACGGCTTGTACTGCGGCATGGTGTCCGGCAGGTCGCGGTAGACGCCGCCCGGACGGTAGTAGGCCGCGTGCATGCGCGCGCCGGAGACCGCCTCGTAGCAGTCCATGAGGTCTTCGCGCTCGCGGAAGGCGTACAGGAACATGGTCATCGCGCCGATGTCGAGCGCGTGCGCACCGATCCACAGCAGGTGGTTCAGGATCCGCGTGATCTCGTCGAACATGACGCGGATGTACTGGGCGCGGATCGGCACTTCGATGCCGAGCAGCTTCTCGATCGCGAGGCAGTATGCGTGCTCGTTGCACATCATGGACACGTAGTCGAGCCGGTCCATGTAGGGCAACGACTGGATGAAGGTCTTCTGTTCGGCGAGCTTCTCGGTCGCGCGGTGCAGCAGGCCGATGTGCGGGTCGGCGCGCATGATCACCTCGCCGTCCAGCTCCAGCACCAGGCGCAGCACGCCGTGCGCGGCGGGGTGCTGCGGACCGAAATTGAGCGTGTAGTTACGGATCTCAGCCATGGCCTACTGGTTCACTCGTTGCGCGCCTGCGGGCAGGTCGCCGTAGTTGTCTTCGCGGATGATGCGCGGAATGATCTCGCGCGGCTCGATCGTGACCGGCTGGTAGATCACGCGCTTCTGTTCGCTGTCGTAGCGCATCTCGACCGTACCGGAGATGGGAAAGTCCTTGCGGAACGGATGGCCGACGAAGCCGTAGTCGGTGAGGATGCGCCGCAGGTCGTCGTGGCCGGTGAAGATGATGCCGAACAGGTCGAAGGCCTCGCGTTCGAACCAATTGGCCACCGGCCAGACCGAGGTGATCGAATCCACGACCGGGAAATCGTCGTCGGGCGCGAAGACGCGCACGCGCAGACGCCAGTTGTGGCTGATCGAAAGCAGATGCACCACCACCGCGAAGCGCGGCCCCTCCCAGGCGCCGTCGCCGTAGGTGGAGTAGTCCACGCCGCACAGGTCGATCATCTGCTCGAAGCGCAGATCGGCGTGGTCGCGCAGCGTGCGGCAGACCTCCAGATAGTCGGTCGGCTTGACCACCAGGGTGAGCTCGCCCAGGAGTTCGTCCAGGCGCACGATCTTGTCACCCAGCGCGCGCTCCAGCGCGCCTTTCAGCGTGTCGAGTTTGGTGCTCATGGATTAACGCGCGATGGTGTTGGTTCGGCGGATCTTGTTCTGGAGCTGCAGGATGCCGTAGAGCAGCGCCTCCGCGGTGGGCGGGCAGCCGGGCACGTAGACGTCGACCGGCACGATGCGGTCGCAGCCGCGCACCACCGAATAGCTGTAGTGGTAGTAGCCGCCGCCGTTGGCGCAGGAGCCCATGGAGATCACCCAGCGCGGTTCGGGCATCTGGTCGTAGACCTTGCGCAGCGCCGGCGCCATCTTGTTGCACAGCGTCCCGGCCACGATCATCACGTCGGATTGCCGCGGACTCGGGCGGAACACGACGCCGAAGCGGTCCAGGTCGTAGCGCGACGCCCCGGCGTGCATCATTTCCACCGCGCAGCAGGCGAGCCCGAACGTCATCGGCCACATGGAACCGGTACGGGTCCAGTTGATCACCTTGTCCAGCGTGGTGGTGATGAAACCTTCTTGCAGTACGCCTTCGATACCCATGACTCAGAATCCTATGTGCGCCTATCTAGGACAGGCTTTCATTCCCACTCCAGCGCGCCCTTCTTCCACTCGTAGGCGAAGCCGACGACCAGAATCGCCAGGAACACCATCATCGACCAGAAGGCAAACGCTCCGGTGTCATTGAGTGTGACCGCCCAGGGGAAAAGAAATGCGATTTCCAGATCGAAAAGAATGAACAGGATCGCGACCAGGTAGTAGCGCACATCGAATTTCATGCGCGCGTCTTCGAAGGCCTCGAAACCGCACTCGTAGGGGGAAAGCTTCTCGGCGTCGGGACGGTTCGGGGCGAGCGCCCAGCCGAGCCCGACCAGCACTGCGCCGAAAATCAGCGCGACCAGGATGAACAGCAGGATGGGAACGTATTCCGCAAGCATGTTTCTATCGCTTTCCTCGCGAGGCGGCTGCGCGCATCCCCGAGCCGGTGCGCGCGCTCACGCCTTTCTCATCATCCGGAATCCGCGGCGTGCCTCGGATTCCGTTTCCCTGTTCAGCGCGGAGCCGCTGTGCGACCCCGCGCCCGAATTGGTGCCGACGGAGAGACTCGAACTCTCACGGCTTTCGCCACTACCCCCTCAAGATAGCGTGTCTACCAATTCCACCACGTCGGCTTGAACGAGCTTTCGCCGGCCTCGTCTCACCGGCCGCCCGCAGGCGGCTGCGGCACGTCGTCCGGCACTCCGGTCCGCGGCGCGGCCTCCGGCACCGGTACGTCCTGCGCCGGCGCGGGCTGGGGCAATGCATCCATCACCGAACCGCTGCCGCTCGGGGTGCTGGTCGCCACGTAGGCCAGACCCAAGCTCGTCAGAAAAAACACGACTGCCAGGATTGCGGTCGTCCGCGACAGGAAGTTCGCCGAACCGGCCGCACCGAACAGGCTGCCAGAAGCACCGCTGCCGAAGGCCGCTCCCACCTCGGCGCCCTTGCCCTGCTGCAGCAGGACAAGCACCACGATGCCCAGCGCCGCGAGCACGTGTACGACCAACAACAACGTGTGCCAAAAAGTCATCGACTATTCCGCCTTCGCCGCTTTGCAGATCGCCGCGAACTCCTCGGCGATCAGCGAAGCGCCGCCAATCAATCCACCGTCCACATCCGGCATCGCGAAGAGCTGGGCCGCATTGCCCGCCTTCACGCTGCCGCCGTACAAAACCCTCACTTCCTGCGCGATTTCCGCGTCGCGCCCCGCGATCCGCTCCCGCAGATAACGGTGCACCGCCTGGGCCTGTTCGGGCGTCGCGGTCCGTCCCGTGCCGATGGCCCACACCGGCTCGTAGGCAAGCACCGCGTTCCGCAGCGCCGCGACGCCGGCCGTGTCCAGGACCGCGTCGAGCTGCCGCGCAACCACCGCTTCGGTGGCGCCCTGCTCCCGCTCCTCCAGCGTCTCGCCGACGCACAGGATCGGAACCAGACCTGCGCGCTGCGCGGCGGCGAACTTGGCCGCCACCTGCGCATCCTGCTCACCGTAAAGCCGGCGCCGCTCCGAATGCCCCACGATGACGTAGCGGCATTCGAAGTCGCGCAACATCGCGCCCGACACCTCGCCGGTATACGCCCCGGCCTCGTGCTCGCTCAGGTTCTGCGCACCCCAGGCGATCGGCGTCCCGCGCAACAACTCCCGCACCTGGTGCAGATACGGGAACGGCACGCAGACCGCGCTTTCCACGCCCGACCAGTCCGCCGACGCGGCTTTCAACGCGTCGAGCAACTCCCGGTTGGCGGCAAGGCCGCCATGCATTTTCCAGTTCCCGGCGACGAGCTTGGTGCGCATCGATCAGCCTGTACAAAATTGAGCGATATTACCGTTTTACGAGGGGCACGGTCAACGAAAGTTGGGTTCGAACGACACCGGCAGGAACGGAACTCGTCCAAGACCCCGAGACGATGCCCGCCTCACGCGTCCTTCCTCGTGCGCAACGTCAAGGTCACCGGTCCGTCGTTCACCAGATGCACCTGCATGTCGGCCCCGAACACCCCTGTCGCCACGTCGGGATGACAGGCGCGCGCACGTGCCACGGCGTACTCGTACAAGACGCGCCCGTGTTCCGGCGCAGCCGCGCCGGAAAAACTGGGGCGGTTGCCGCGCGAGGTGTCGGCCGCCAGCGTGAATTGCGGCACCAGCAACAGGCCGCCTTCCACATCGCGCAGCGAACGGTTCATCCTGCCCGCATCGTCCGGGAACACGCGGTAGTTCAACAAGCGCTCGACGAGGCGGTCGGCATCCGCCTCCTCGTCGCCGTGTTCGGCGCACAGCAGAACGAGCAGACCGCGTCCGATCGCGCCCACGGTTTCGCCCGCGACCACGACCTTCGCTTCACTGACACGTTGAAGGAGAGCGATCATGGCGGCGAAGTGCAGCGCTCGAAAAACAGCGGCGAATTTTAATCGCGCATCGCGTTTCAGTGCACGAAATCGTAGCCGGAATGCGGATATCGCGTTTCCCGCTTCGCGCGCCGCGACATGCTGAGGAATTTCCCGACGTGCGAAAAAAATGCGGCGACGTACGAGCCGCCCGGTGAAAGCGCATGATCGAACGGATCCGGCACGAACCCGTCGGCCCTTAACCGGGCGCTTCGTGCCCGGGTTAGCCTCCCCTGCTACATCACCGTGCGCTTTAACCAAAGCGCCCGGTGATGTAGTCCTCCGTCTGCTTCATCTTCGGCTTGATGAAGATGTTGTCGGTGACGTCGAACTCGATCAGCTCGCCCAGGTACATGTAGGCCGTGAAGTCGGAGACGCGCGCCGCCTGCTGCATGTTGTGAGTGACGATGAGGATGGTCACCTTGTGCTTGAGATCGGCGATCAGTTCCTCGATGCTCGCGGTCGCGATCGGGTCGAGCGCCGAGGTCGGCTCGTCGAACAGCAGGATCTCCGGATCGGTCGCCAGCGCCCGGGCGATGCAAAGACGCTGTTGCTGGCCGCCGGACAGGTTGAAGGCCAGATCGTCCAGACGGTCCTTCACCTCGTCCCACAGGGCGGCTCCGCGCAGCGCCATCTCCACGCGCTCCTCGATCAGACGGCGGTTGCGCTCCCCGCGCACGCGCAGCCCGTAGGCCACGTTCTCGAAAATGGACTTCGGAAAGGGATTGGGCTTCTGGAACACCATGCTGATGCGCATGCGCACCTCGATGGGGTCGATGTCGCGCGCCAGCAGATTGGTGTTGTCCGGATAGAGCACGATATCCCCTTCGTAGCGGTTGCCCGGATAGAGGTCGTGCATGCGGTTGAAGCAGCGCAGGAAGGTCGATTTGCCGCAGCCCGAGGGACCGATCAGCGCCGTCACCTTCTTCTCGTACACCGGCATGCTGAGGTTCTTCAGCGCGTGGAAGGAACCGTAATAGAAGTTGAGGTTCCTGACCTCGGCCTTGAGACGCAGATCGGTGGGCGGAGCAATCATGGTTCGACTCGACGGTATGCGTGGCTTACCACTTGATGTTCTTGCGCAGGCGGTAGCGCAGCCAGATCGCCAGCCCGTTCATGGCCAGCGTCATCAGCACCAGCACGAAACCCGCCGCCGCGGCGTTGATCTGGAATCCAGCTTCCGGACGCGACATCCAGTTGAACATCTGGATGGGCATCACGCTGAACGGCGAGAACAGCCATTCGAAGTTGATGTAAGGCGCCTCTTCCTGGAACGGGCTGGGCGGCAGGAAGGCGATGAAGGTCAGCGCGCCGATGGTGATGACCGGCGCCGTCTCGCCGATCGCCCGCGCCATGCCGATGATCACACCGGTCAGGATGCCGGGCAGGGAATACGGCACGATGTGGTCGCGCACCGTCTGCCACTTAGTGGCACCGAGCGCGTACGAGCCTTCGCGGATCATCTGCGGGATGGCGCGGATGGCCTCGCGCGTGGCGACGATCACCACCGGCAGGATGAGTAACGCCAGCGTCAGACCCGCCGACAGGATGCTCTGGCCGAAGCCGAACTGGTAGACGAACAGTCCCAGCGCGAGCAGGCCGTAGACGATCGAAGGCACGCCGGCAAGGTTGGTAATGTTGATCTCGATGATGTCGGTCAGCCAGTTCTTGGGCGCGTATTCCTCGAGATAGATGCCGGCGCCGATGCCGAGGGGGACCGCCACGGCGGCCGTGACGAGCATCACCAGTGTGGAGCCGACCCAGGCCGACAGAATGCCCGCGCGCTCGGGCTTGCGCGAGGGGAAGTTGGTGAAGAAATCCCAATCCAGGCGCGGCACGCCCTTGATCGCCATGTCGGCGAACAGCGCGGTGAAGGTCAGCACGCCGATCATGAGCGCCAGGATGCCGCACACGGCGAAGATGTAGTCCCGGCGCTTGTGCCGGGCGATGATGGCGCGCAGTTCCTGGATGTCCGGCGCGGGCGAAGCCATCAGTAGACCTCCCGGAACTTGCGGCGCAACACGTAACCGAGGATGTTGAACATCAGCGTCATCAAGAGCAGCGTCAGCCCGGCCGCGAAGATCGTCTGATAGCCGATCGAGCCGTGCGGCAGGTCGCCGAGCGCCACCTGCACGATGAAGGCGGTGATGGTGGCTGCCGGCTCGGCGGGATTGAACGTCAGGTTGGGCTGCATGCCCGCCGCCACGGCGAGGATCATGGTTTCACCCACCGCGCGCGATATGCCGAGGATATAGGCCGAGGCCAGGCCCGAAAACGCTGCCGGCACCACGACCTTCACCGCCGTCTGGAAGCGCGTCGCCCCCATGGCATAGGAGCCTTCGCGCAGGCTCATGGGCACCGCGCGCATCGCGTCCTCGCTGATGGAGCTCACGTAGGGAATGATCATGATGCCCATGACGATCCCGGCCGAGAGCAGGTTGAAGCCGGGCAGTTCGGGCCAGATGCGCTGCAGCAGCGGCGTCACGAACAGCAGCGCGAAATAGCCGTAGACGATGGTCGGGATGCCGCCCAGCAGTTCGAGAAAGGGCTTGGCGATCTCGCGCACCCGGAAGGGTGCGAATTCGGACAGATAGATCGCGATGATGGTGCCGAACGGGATGGCGATCGCCAGGGCCACCGCCGAACTGGTCAGCGTCCCCGACAGCAACACCAGGATGCCGAAATGGGCGTCGTCGAACAGCGGCGTCCACTGGGTATCGGTGAGGAAGTCGATGATCGACACGTGGCTGAAGAACACCACCGATTCGCTCACCAGCACGTAGACGATTCCCAGGGTGGTGAACACCGAGACCAGCGCCGCCAGGAACAGCACGAACTCGATGGCCTTTTCGCGCCACACGCGAGTGCGGCGTTTCGCCAGCCTGCTGGAGGACAGAGGAACGTTCACGGCGGATTCGGAGCCGTTGCGTGTGACGGCGATCATGATTGTGTGCGGGGCCGCAAGTTTATCGTACTGAGAGTCCGATTCAACGTCGTCGTCTTGTTCCGAGGCCGGCACGAAGGCCTAAGCTCTTGAAAACAACGGGCCGGAGCGGGAACCGGAATCGTCCGTGTTCGCGGATAAGGCAGAGGACCGCCTTCCCCTCGCCCGGACCGTTCCCGTACGGCCTAGAGCTTGGCGTCGCGGCTGAGCAGTTCCTCCACCGTCACGCCGACTTCGGCATGGCCGCCGAACACCGTGCCCTTCTTGCGGTTGCGCACGTGTTCCAGCGCCGTCTTGTAGGCCTTCGCGGGCAGCGGCACGTACTTCACTTCCTCGGCGAGCTGCGCGCCCTGGGTGAGGTAGAACTCGACGAATTCGCGTACTTCCGGTTTATCGAGCGACTTCGCGTTCACGTAGATGAAGATCGGTCGCGCGAGCGGCGAATAGCTGCCGTCGAGCACCGTCTCCATCGAGGGCATTACCGGCTGGCCCTTGTCGTTGACGATCGGGACAGCCTTCAGCTTGTCCCGATTCTCGATGTAGTAGGCGTAACCGAAATAGCCGAGCGCATTGATGTCTCGCGACACGCCCTGCACCAGCACGTTGTCGTCCTCCGAGGCGGTGAAATCGCCGCGGCTGGATTTGGCCTTGCCCACCACCGCTTCGGTGAAGTAATCGAAGGTGCCGGAATCGGCGCCGGGCCCGAACAGTTTCATCGGCGCGTCGGGCCAGCGCGGATCGATCTGGTTCCAGCGCGTCACTTTGCCCTGCGCCTCGGGCGCCCACATCTTCTTGAGCTGCTCGATCGTCAGCTTGTCGATGAAATTGTTCTTGGGATGGACGACCACCGTGAGCGCATCGAAGGCCACCGGCAGTTCGATGTATTCGATACCGGCCTGTTTGCATGCCGCCATCTCGTTCTGGAGGATGGGACGCGAGGCGTTGGAGATGTCGACCTCGCCCCGGCAGAACTTCTTGAAGCCGCCGCCGGTGCCGGAAATGCCGACCGTGACGCGCACCTTGCCGCGCTTGGAGATCTGGAATTCTTCGGCCACCGCTTCGGTGACGGGAAACACGGTACTGGAACCGTCGATCTTGATCACGGGCGTGGCCTGCGCAAGGGCGGCGCCGCTCAGACCGAGCGAGAACGCGGCAACCGCCGCGGCTGTCCTGATCTGCTTCATAGCTGGCTCCTCTCGATTGACTCGCGCGCAGTCTAGAGACGCCATGTTGCAGAAACATGACAGCAGCGCGATTCCGGAACCGGCTGACTCAGGCCGCGAGCGCGCGCTCCACGCAATCGGCCATCTCGCGCGCCAGGGCCTCGACCTCGGCGCCGTCCTCGCCTTCCACCATGACGCGCAGCACCGGCTCGGTGCCCGAGGCGCGCAACAGCAGCCGGCCGCGCTTGCCGAGACGCGATTCTATGTCGGCATAAGTGCGTTGAATGGAAGGATGCGACTGCCAGTCCACGCCGCGGCGGATGCGCACATTGATGAGCCGCTGCGGATAGAGCTTCAGCGCGCCGGCCAGCTCCTCCAGCGTGCGCTGGTGCTGCACCAGCGCGGTGAGCACCTGCAGGGCGGAGACGATACCGTCGCCGGTGGTGTGCTTGTCGAGGCAGATGATGTGGCCGCTGTTCTCGCCGCCCAGCTGCCAGCCGCGTTCCTGCAGCAGCTCAAGCACGTAACGGTCGCCCACCTTGGCACGCACGAAGGCGATGCCTTCCGCTTCCAGCGCGCGTTCAAGGGCGAGGTTGCTCATCAGCGTGCCCACCACGCCGGCGATCCCGCCGTTGCGGGCGCGTTCGCGCGCGATGACGTAGAGGAGCTGGTCGCCGTCGTAGCAGCGGCCCTTGGCGTCGACCATGATCAGCCGGTCGCCGTCGCCGTCGAGCGCGATGCCCAGGTCCGCGCCGTTCGCGACGACCGCCTCGCTCAGCGCCTGCGGACGCGTCGCGCCGCAGGCGTCGTTGATATTGAGGCCGTTCGGCTGGCTGCCGATCGCCACCACTTCCGCGCCCAGCTCGTGGAAGACGTGCGGCGCGATGTGGTAGGCGGCGCCGTGGGCGCAATCGACCACGATCTTCAGTCCCCGCAGATGCAGGGCGTTGGGGAAGGTGCTCTTGCAGAATTCGATGTAACGGCCGGCGGCGTCCTCGATGCGCCGCGCCTTGCCGAGTTCCGCCGAAGGCCGGCAGGTGAGCGGACGTTCCAGCGCCGCCTCGATTTCCGCCTCCACCGCATCGGGCAGCTTGCCGCCGTCGGCGGAAAAGAACTTGATGCCGTTGTCGTCGTAGGGATTGTGCGAAGCGCTGATGACGATGCCGGCCTGCAGCCGGAGCGCCCGGGTGAGATAGGCCACGCCGGGCGTGGGCATCGGCCCGCACAGCATCACGTCCACGCCCGCAGCCGCCAGCCCGGCCTGCAGCGCCGCCTCCAACATGTAGCCGGAGATGCGGGTGTCCTTGCCGATCAGCACCGCAGGCCCTTCCGGCCCCACGTTGCCGCGCCGCACCAGCACTTCCCCGGCGGCGAACCCCAGCCGGAGCACGAAATCGGGCGTAATGGGCGAATCACCGACGCGTCCTCGTACGCCGTCGGTGCCGAAATATTTGCGACTCATCGACACTCCCTTTCCTAGGCTGTGCCGGCCGGGCGTTCGCCTTCGACCGCCTGCAGTACCGCCAGCGCGTCGCGCGTCGCCGCGACATCGTGCACGCGCACGATCCTGGCACCGTGCTGCACCGCAAGCACGGCCGCGGCGATACTCGCCGCCAGGCGGTCGTTGGTGGGCCGGCCCGTGATGAGCCCCAGGCTCGACTTGCGCGACCAGCCCGCCAGCACCGGCACTCCGAGTTCGAGCAGGCGCTCCTGGTTCTGCAGCAGCGTCAGGTTGTGTTCCAGCGTCTTGCCGAAGCCGTAACCCGGATCGACGATCACCCGCTCGCGCGGAATGCCGTGGGCAATCACCGCGCCCACACGTTCGGCAAGGAAATCGCGCACCTCCGTCACCACGTCCTGGTACTGGGGATTGATCTGCATGGTGCGCGGCTCGCCTTGCATATGCATCAGACAGACCGCGGCATCGGAAGCGGCGACGATGTCCATCGCGCCGCGCGCCCCGAGGGCGGTGATGTCGTTGATGATCGAGGCGCCCTCGGCCAGGGCCGCGCTCATCACCTCGGGCTTCACGGTATCGACCGAGATCGGCACGTCGATGTCGCGCAAGCCCCGGAGCACCGGCAGCACGCGCGCCAGCTCCTGTTCGACGGGGACGGCGACCGCTCCCGGCCGCGTGGATTCGCCGCCGATGTCGAGAATGTCGGCGCCTTCCTCCACCAGCCGGTGGGCGTGGGCGATGGCGGCAGCCGGGTCCAGGAAAGCCCCGCCGTCCGAAAAGGAGTCCGGCGTGACGTTGACGATGCCCATGATCAACGGGCGCTCGAGCGACAGGCGGTAACGGCCGCAATGCAACGTGGTGACCATACAGAACGGTAAGTGAAATGAAAAAAGCCCGCAGCGGCGGCTGCGGGCTATGGAGTTTAACGCGCTTAGGCGGCGGCCGGTGCCGTGGCGCCCGGGGCGTCCGGCTTGGGCGGCTGCTGCGGCGTCGAAGTCTGGGTCGGCTTCGGCGGCCGCGGCGGCAGGCCGGCCATGATGTCGTTGATCTGGTCGGCGTCGATGGTCTCGTACTCCAGCAGCGCCTTGGCCATCGCCTCGACCTTGTCGCGGTTCTCCTCGATCAGGCGGCGCGCCAGCTTGTACTGCTGGTCGATGATGCGGCGGATCTCCGCATCCACCTTCTGCAGGGTCGCCTCCGACACGTTCTTGTGCGTGGTGATCGAACGGCCGAGGAACACCTCGCCTTCGTTCTCGCCGTACACCATCGGACCGAGCTCGTCCGACATGCCCCACTGCGTCACCATGCGGCGCGCGATTTCGGTGGCACGCTCGAAGTCGTTGGCGGCGCCGGTGGTCATCTGGTTCATGAACACTTCTTCGGCGATCCGGCCGCCGAACAGCACGGCGATGGTGTTGAGCAGGCGCTCGCGGTCTTGGCTGTAACGGTCCTCCGTCGGCAGTTGCATGGTCACGCCCAGCGCGCGGCCGCGCGGGATGATGGTGACCTTGTGCACCGGATCGGTCTTCGGCAGCAGGCGCGCCACCACCGCGTGACCGGCTTCGTGGTAGGCGGTGTTGCGGCGCTCTTCCTCGGGCATGACGATGGACCGCCGCTCCGCGCCCATGATGATCTTGTCCTTGGCGCGCTCGAAGTCCTCCATGTCCACCAGGCGCTTGTTGGCGCGCGCGGCGAACAGCGCGGCCTCGTTCACCAGGTTGGCGAGATCCGCGCCGGAGAAGCCCGGCGTGCCGCGGGCGAGGATGTCGGCGCGCACGTCCGGCGCAAGGGGCACCTTGCGCATGTGCACGAGCAGGATCTGCTCGCGGCCGCGGATGTCCGGCAGCGGCACCACGACCTGGCGGTCGAAGCGGCCCGGACGCAACAGCGCCGGGTCGAGCACGTCCGGACGGTTGGTGGCGGCGATGACGATCACGCCGGTATTGCCCTCGAAACCGTCCATCTCGACCAGCAACTGGTTGAGCGTCTGTTCGCGCTCGTCGTTACCGCCGCCCAGGCCCGCGCCGCGCTGGCGGCCCACCGCGTCGATCTCGTCGATGAACACGATGCAGGGGGCGTGTTTCTTGGCCTGGTCGAACATGTCGCGCACGCGGGCGGCACCCACGCCGACGAACATCTCGACGAAGTCCGAACCGGAGATCGAGAAGAACGGCACTTTCGCCTCGCCCGCGATGGCGCGCGCGAGCAGCGTCTTACCGGTACCCGGCGAACCGACCATCAGCACGCCCTTCGGGATGCGCCCGCCGAGCTTCTGGAACTTCGAGGGGTCGCGCAGGAAGTCGACCAGCTCGGCCACTTCCTCCTTCGCCTCGTCGCAGCCGGCGACGTCGGCGAAGGTGACGTTGTTGTTCGACTCGTCGAGCATGCGCGCGCGCGACTTGCCGAATGAGAACGCGCCCCCGCGTCCCCCGCCCTGCATCTGGCGCATGAAGAAGATCCACACGCCGATCAGGAGCAGCATGGGGAACCAGGACACGAAGATGTTCATGAGCAGCGAGGGCTCTTCCTCGGGCTTGGCCTCGACCTTGACGCCGTACTTCAGCAGATCGTTGATCAGCCAGATGTCGCCCGGCGAATAGGTGCTCACGCGCTTGCCGTCGGTGGTGGTCGCCCGCAGCAGGCGGCCTTCCATGATCACGCTGGAGATCCGCCCGCTCTTCACCTCTTCCACGAACTGGGAATAGGGAATGGGAGGCTGACTGGCCTGCCGGTTGTTGAACTGGTTGAACACGGTCATCAGCACCAGACCGATCACCAACCAGATCACGAGATTCTTGACGAGATTGTTCAACTCAACTCCTCTTGAAGCGTCGCGGCGACCGAACGCCGGATGGAACCTATTCTACGCGCAAAAAACAGGCACAACGGGCATAGGGCCGCCGCGCTAGGCACTCTGGCGCGGACCGCGCGCCAGCAGGTACATCTCGCTGGAACGGCCGCGCGAGGCGTCCGGTTTACGGGACGCCACGCTGCGGAAACGCCGCCGCAGCCCGGCCAGCAGCTCCGGGAAGCCCGCGCCCTGGAAAGCCTTCATCAGCAGCACGCCCTCCGGTCTGAGATGGTTGACTGCAAAGTCCACGGCAAGTTCGCAAAGATGAATGCTACGTGCCTGATCCGCCACGCTAATGCCGGAAATATTGGGGGCCATGTCGGATAACACAACATCGGCCTGCGCCCCGCCGAGCGCGGCCTCCACCGCCGCGAGCCCCTCGTCGGTCGTGAAATCCTGTTGCAGGAACGTCACCCCGGCGACCGGGTCCATGGGCAGCAGATCCACGGCGATCACCCGGCCGCCGCGGCCGACCTTCGCCGCCGCCACCTGCGACCAGCCGCCGGGCGCGGCACCCAGGTCGATCACGGTCTGCCCGGGCCGCAGCAGGCGGTCCCTGGCGTCGATTTCCAGCAGCTTGAAGGCGGCGCGGGAGCGGTAGCCCTGCGCCTTGGCACGTTGCACGTATACATCGGTAACGTGCTCGTGCATCCACGCTTTGCTCGTCTTGCTGCGCGCCATGGCGCTAAAATGCGTTCCGGGTTGTAGAGTTTCCGGCCGCGGCCGGAACGGCATTAGGGGCGAGGGCCAGCGTCCGAGCCGCTTCAAGCGTCCCGCCCGACCGGTGTAACATGCCGCACCGGCTCGAGGCGAAGCCCCGCGAACTCCACTTGGGAAGTCCTACGCGCATCCCGCGCCTCCCCAAGCCGCGCCCAAGAATTGCATCAAAACGAGTCCGGGACCCGCCCCAGGGCGTCCCGTCACGATTAGAAAAAGGTTCGATGAACAAAATCCTCACTCCCGCGGAGCGCAGCGCTTTGAAGGCGCGCGCACATTCGCTCCGTCCCGTGGTGATGATCGGCGCCGAAGGCCTCAGTGCGGCCGTGCTGAAGGAGATCGACAACAGCCTCAAGGCGCACGAGCTCATCAAGATCAAGGTCGACAGCGACGATCCCGATGAGCGCGAAGACATGATGGGCACCATCTGTGCCAACACCGGCGCCTCGGCGATCCAGCACATCGGCAAGGTCCTGGTGGTGTACCGGGAGCGACCCCAGGGCGCCAAGAAGAACGTCAAAAACCGCAACGCGCGCAGCGCCAAGCCCGGCGGCAACCGGCCGGCGGCCAAGCAGACCAAGGCGGGCCCCGTCTGGACCAAGGTGCGCGCCAAGAAACCCCGCCGCAACAAAGCGCGCAAACCGGCCGCCGCCTGAGGGTGCGGGCGGGATGCGCCCGCCGCGGCCTACTCGTAACGCACGTCCAGGATTTCGTAACGGCGGATGCCGCCCGGCGCGTGCACTTCGGCCGTATCGCCCGCGTACTTGCCGATCAGCGCCCGCGCGATGGGCGAGCTGATCGAAATCTTGCTCTCCTTGATGTCGGCCTCGTCGTCGCCGACGATCTGATAGGTCACGGTTTCGCCGCTTTCCTCGTCTTCCAGGTCCACCGTCGCGCCGAAGACGCAACGGCCGTCGGCGTCGAGCTCCTTCGGGTCGATGATCTGGGCGTTCGCCAGCTTGGCCTCGACCTCCTTGATGCGCCCCTCGATGAAACTCTGGCGCTCCTTGGCGGCGTCGTACTCGGCATTTTCCGACAGATCGCCCTGAGCGCGCGCTTCGGCAATCGCGTTGATCACGGCGGGCCGTTCCACCGTTTTGAGCCTGTGCAGCTCGGCACGCAGTTTCTCGGCTCCGGCGACGGTCAACGGGATTTTGTTCATCGTTCTCTCAAACAAGAAAAAAGAACCCTCGGCCATGAACGTATGGCCAAGGGAACCAGGTTCTGAGCATAAAGGGACCGACCTCAACGGCCGGCCCGTCTATTATCGGCAGATTGCGTCGTTAATGCAGCCTTTTGTGCAGGCTCTGCAGGTCATAGGGGACGGGCTGGTCCATGTGCCGCATGCCCATGCAGGCCGCCAGCGCCCCGGCGATGGTCGTGTAGTAGGTGACGCGCTGCTGGACCGCCATGGTCCGGATCGAGCGCGAGTCGGCCACGGCCGAGCGTTTCTCGTCCACGGTGTTGATGATCAGGTCGATTTCGCCGTTCTTGATCATGTCCACGATGTGGGGCCGGCCTTCCGTCACCTTGTTGACCTGGCTCACGGCGATTCCCGCCTCGGCCAGGGCCGCGGCCGTACCCTTGGTGGCCACGATGCTGAAGCCCAGCTCCACCAGGTCGCGGGCGATGCGGACCGCGGCCGGCTTGTCGGCGTTGCGCACGCTGATGAACACCTTGCCGCCCCTGGGCAGCTTCACCCCGGCCGCCAGTTGCGACTTCACGAACGCCTCGCCGAAGGTCTGGCCCACGCCCATGACCTCGCCGGTGGATTTCATCTCCGGCCCGAGGATGGTGTCCACGCCCGGGAACTTGCTGAAGGGGAACACCGCCTCCTTCACCGAGAAATAGGGCGGCACCACTTCGCGGGTCACACCCTGCGCGGCAAGCGACTTGCCCACCATGCAGCGCGCCGCCACTTTCGCCAGCGGGATACCGGTCGCCTTCGACACGAAGGGCACGGTACGCGAGGCGCGCGGGTTCACTTCCAGCACATACACGGTGCCGTCCTTGCCGTCGCCGTTGCCCTGGATGGCGTATTGCACGTTCATGAGGCCGACGACGTTGAGCGCCTTGGCCATCATGACGGTCTGGCGGCGCAGCTCGTCCTGCAGCGTTTTGGACAGCGAATAAGGCGGCAGCGAGCACGCCGAGTCGCCCGAGTGCACGCCCGCCTGTTCGATGTGCTGCATGATGCCGCCGATCAGCACCTGCTCGCCGTCGCTCACCGCATCGACGTCCACCTCGATGGCGTCGTTCAAGAAGCGGTCCAGCAGCACCGGCGAATCGTTCGACACCTTCACCGCTTCGCGCATGTAGCGCTCGAGATCCTTCTGCTCGTGTACGATCTCCATCGCGCGGCCGCCGAGCACGTAGCTCGGACGCACGACGAGCGGATAGCCGATCTCCTGCGCCAGCGCGATCGCCTCTTCCTCGGTGCGCGCGGTGCGGTTGGGCGGCTGCTTGAGCCCCAGCCTGTTCAGCATCTGCTGGAAGCGCTCGCGGTCCTCGGCCACGTCGATCATGTCGGGCGTGGTGCCGATGATCGGCACGCCGTTCTTCTCCAGATCGCGCGCGAGCTTCAGCGGCGTCTGGCCGCCGTACTGCACGATCACGCCGAGCGGCTTCTCCTTGTCGACGATCTCCAGCACGTCTTCGAGCGTGAGCGGCTCGAAGTACAGGCGATCGGACGTGTCGTAATCGGTCGAGACCGTCTCCGGGTTGCAGTTGACCATGATGGTCTCGTAGCCGTCCTCGCGCATGGCGAGCGCCGCGTGCACGCAGCAGTAGTCGAACTCGATGCCCTGGCCGATGCGGTTCGGCCCGCCGCCCAGCACCATGATCTTCTTGCGGTCGGTGGGCTGCGCCTCGCATTCCTCCTCGTAGGTGGAATACATGTAGGCCGTGCGGGTGGCGAATTCGGCCGCGCAGGTATCGACACGCTTGTACACCGGACGGATGCCGAGCTTGTGGCGGTAGGCGCGCACCGCGTCGCCCGTGGTGCCGAGCAGCTTGGCCAGCCGCCGGTCGGAGAAGCCGGCGCGCTTCAAGGCATAGAGCTCCTCGCGGTCGAGCGACTCCAGCGTGCGGCCGCGCAGCTCCTCTTCCTGGCGCACCAGATCCTCGATCTGCGCGAGGAACCAGGGATCGATTTGGGTGTCGCGGTGGACGTCCTCGAGGCTCAGCCCGCAGCGGAAAGCGTCCGCGACGTACCAGATGCGCTCGGGACCGGGATTGCCCAGCTCCTTGTCGATCTCCTCCAGATCGGTGGTCTTCTCGTCCAGGCCGTCCGCGCCCACCTCCAGGCCGCGCAGCGCCTTCTGGAACGATTCCTGGAACGTGCGGCCGATGGCCATGACCTCACCCACCGACTTCATCTGGGTGGTGAGACGGTCGTTCGCCTGCGGGAATTTCTCGAACGCGAAGCGCGGGATCTTGGTCACCACGTAGTCGATGGTCGGCTCGAACGAGGCCGGCGTCGCGCCGCCGGTGATCTCGTTCTTCAGCTCGTCGAGCGTGTAACCGACGGCGAGCTTGGCGGCGATCTTGGCGATCGGGAAACCCGTGGCTTTGGAGGCCAGTGCCGAGGAGCGCGACACGCGCGGGTTCATCTCGATCACCAGCATGCGGCCGTCCTGGGGATTGATCGCGAACTGCACGTTCGAGCCGCCGGTGTCCACACCGATCTCGCGCAGCACGGCGATCGCGGCGCTGCGCATGCGCTGGTATTCCTTGTCGGTGAGCGTCTGCGCGGGCGCGACGGTGATCGAGTCGCCGGTGTGCACGCCCATCGGATCGATGTTCTCGATGGAGCAGACGATGATGCAGTTGTCCGCCTTGTCGCGGACCACTTCCATCTCGAATTCCTTCCAGCCGATCACCGACTCCTCGATCAGGAGCTCGTGCGTGGGCGAGGCCTCGAGGCCGCGCTCGCAGATCTCGACGAACTCCTCCTTGTTGTAGGCGATGCCGCCGCCGGTGCCGCCGAGGGTGAAGGACGGCCTGATGATCACCGGATAGCCGATCGCCGCCTGCACCTGCAGCGCTTCTTCCATCGAATGGGCGATGGCCGAACGCGCGCATTCAAGGCCGATGCGCTTCATCGCCTCCTTGAACTTCTCGCGGTCCTCGGCCTTGTCGATGGCCTCGCGGCTCGCGCCGATCAGCTCGACGCCGTACTTGTCCAGCACGCCGTGGCGCGCGAGATCGAGCGCGCAGTTGAGCGCGGTCTGGCCGCCCATGGTGGGCAGCAGCGCGTCGGGCCGCTCCTTGGCGATGATGGCCTCCACCACCTGCCAGGTCACCGGCTCGATGTAGGTGACGTCGGCCATCTCCGGGTCGGTCATGATGGTCGCCGGGTTGGAGTTGACCAGGATGACCTTGTAACCTTCTTCGCGCAGCGCCTTGCATGCCTGCACGCCCGAATAGTCGAACTCGCAGGCCTGTCCGATGACGATCGGACCTGCGCCGATGATCAGGATGCTTTTTATGTCTGTACGTTTGGGCATTTAGGTCGGAACGCGGCGAATTTCAGCGCTGCGCCTTGGCAGCTTTGCGTTTTTCCATTTCCGCGACGAAACGGTCGAACAGATAGCCGATGTCGTGCGGACCGGGGCTCGCCTCCGGATGGCCCTGGAAGCAGAACGCCGGTTTGTTCTTGTAAGCAAGGCCCTGCAGCGAACCGTCGAACAGCGACACGTGCGTGGCGATCACCTCGTCCGTCAGCGTCGAGGGATCGACCGCGAAACCGTGGTTCTGGCTGGTGATCGCGACCACGCCGCGTTCGAGATCCTTCACCGGATGGTTCGCGCCGTGATGGCCGAATTTCATTTTCATGGTCCGGGCGCCGGCGGCCAGCCCCATGAGCTGGTGGCCGAGGCAGATGCCGAAGGTCGGCAGATCGGTGTTGCCGATGATTTCGCGGATCGCGTTGACGGCGTAATCGCAGGGCTCCGGATCGCCGGGACCGTTGGACAGGAAAATCCCGTCCGGATCCGTCTTGAGCACTTCGGCGGCGGGCGTCTGCGCCGGCCAGACCGTGACCTTGCAGCCCCGGTCGACCAGCATGCGCAGGATGTTGCGCTTCACGCCGAAGTCGTATGCGGCGACGTGGTACTTGGGTTCGGTGAGCTTGCGGTAGCCCTTGCCCGGCTCCCAGCCGCCCTCGGTCCATTCGTAGGGCTTGTCGGTGGTGACGACCTTGGCGAGGTCCATGCCGGCAAGACCGGGGAAGGCGCGCGCCTTGGCGAGCGCTTCGTCCACGTCCACGCGGCCGGCCATGATGCAGCCCGCCTGCGCGCCGTTTTCGCGCAGGATACGGGTGAGCTTGCGGGTGTCGATGTCGGCGATGCCGACCACGCCTCGGGACTGCAGGTATTCGGGCAGGGATTGTTCGGCGCGCCAGCTCGAGACGCGCAGCGGCAGGTCGCGGATCACCAGACCTGCGGCAAAGACTTTCGGGGACTCCTCGTCTTCGGCGTTGACGCCGGTGTTGCCAATGTGCGGGTACGTCAGGGTGACGATCTGCCCGCAGTAGGAAGGATCGGTGAGAATTTCCTGATAGCCGGTGATCGCGGTGTTGAACACCACCTCACCGACCGTCACGCCTTCCGCACCAATGGACTTCCCCCGGAACACCGTCCCGTCTGCGAGCACGAGGATGGCGGGGTTGTACTGTTTGGGCACGGCGGGTTTCCTGGCTGGACACAAAAACGGGACAGGGCCGATGCCTGTCCCGTCTTGTTAAACGGTGCGCATTATACCTAAGTCTGCGGGCAGGCGTCGAGTTCATCCCCCTGCGCCGAGCAGGGTTTTCAACGCAGGCCCAGCACGTCCCACATGTCGTACAGGCCGTCCTTTTTACCCTGCAGAAAACGCGCCGCGCGCAGCGCCCCGACGGCATAGGTCATACGGCTGGAGGAGCGGACGGTCACTTCCACCCGCTCGCCCTCGCCGGCGAACAGCACCGTGTGCTCGCCGACGATGTCGCCCCCGCGCACGGCATGGAAACCGATGGTCTTGCGGTCGCGTTCGCCGGTCAGGCCCTCGCGGCCGTGGCGCGCCACGGCGTCCAGGTCGCGGCCCAGCGCCTGGGCCACGATCTCGCCCAGCCGCAGCGCCGTGCCGGAAGGCGCATCGACCTTGTGGCGGTGGTGCGCCTCGATGATTTCCACGTCGTACTCGTCGCCCAGGATGCGTGCGGCCACTTCGGCGAGCTTGAACACCACGTTCACGCCCACCGCCATGTTGGGCGCGAACACCACCGGGATCTTCGCCGCGGCGGTCTCGATCGCGCGCCGGTCGGCGCTCGAAAAGCCCGTGGTACCGATGACCGCGGCCTTGCCCAGGCGCACGCAGGCCTCGAGGTGCCGCATCGTGCCTTCCGGCCGGGTGAAATCGATCATGCAATCGGCGGCAGCGATGGCGGCTTCGTAGTCGTCAACGATGCGTACGCCGCTCGTGCGCCCGAGGCCCTCGCCCGCATCGCGACCGAGCGCGGGGCTGCCCGGCAGGTCGAACGCTCCGGCGAGGCGCAGGTCTTCGGACTTCAGCACCGCTTCGATGAGGGCCCGGCCCATGCGGCCGCCCGCCCCGGCAATGACGATGTTCACAGCCGGCCCTCCTCGAACAGGCTGCGCTTGGGCGGCTCGGGCGGTTCCGGCTGCGCCTCGGCTGCGGCGGTCATGCCGCCGGCGGGCACCACGTCGCCTTCCACGCGCGCCAGACGGTCTTGCTCGAAAATCAACGTGAGACGCCGCTCTTCCGCCCGGTTGGCGTTGGCCGGCAGGTGGCGGTACACGTAGTCCCAGCGATCCGCGTGGAAGATGTCGGTGAGCAGCGGGGTACCGAGCAGGAAACGCACTTGATCCTTGGTCATGCCGCGCTGCAGCCTGGCGACTTGTTCCTGGTCGACGAAATTGCCCTGCTGGATTTCCATCCGGTAGGGACGCAGCGGATTGAGGTTGGCGATGGTGCTGCCGAGATTGCTGCTGCACGCACCGAGCAGCAGCGCGGTCAGCAGAGAAATGAGAGCAACGGGGCGCATGGGATATCGGGATCGGGCTTGCGTTCTCAGCGACGCATAAAGCCGATATCATAGCCCATGACCGGTCGGCTTCCGGTCGGCGTCGCCTTCGGACGGGACGCCCATCGGTGCCGTGCGTGAATCGGGCGTTAGCCCGGGCACATCGACCAGGGGCCCTGCCATGACCGACGCTGAAAGTCTCAAGACCATCGGCCTGAAGGCCACGCTGCCACGGCTCAAGATCCTCGAACTGTTCAAGCGCAGCGAAATCCGGCACTTGTCCGCCGAGGACGTCTACCGCCTGCTGCTCAAGGACAACATCGACGTGGGGCTGGCGACCGTGTACCGGGTGCTGACCCAGTTCGAGCAGGCCGGCCTGCTGCAGCGCCATCACTTCGAATCGGGCAAAGCCGTCTTCGAGCTCAACGACGCCGACCACCACGACCACCTGGTGTGCATGCAGTGCGGCCACGTGGAAGAGTTCTACGACGCCGAGATCGAGAAGCGCCAGACCCGCATCGCCAAGGAGCGCGGCTTCACCATCCAGGCACACTCGCTCTACATCTACGCCGACTGCACCAAGCAGCCCTGCCCCTTCCGCGAGTCCGGCGGCAAGCCTTCGTTCTGAGCGCCCGGCGCCGGAAGGCGCCCGTCAGGCGACGCGCGTGCGCGTGCCGCCTTGCGGCTCGCGCCGCCCCAGCCTGCCAAGCAGGTCGTAGAGCACACCCTGCCGTAGCGCGGCATCCGTCACCCGCATTTCGCCGACGCCGAAGCTCCGGAACAGGGCGATCATGATGGCGAGCGCGCCGGGCAGGATCGCCTGCTGGTCGGCATGCAGCCCCGTCAGCCTTGCCCGGGCAAGCTCGCCGCTTTCGATGAGATGCTCGCTCAGGCGCGCGAGACCCGCCCCGGTAAGCGTGCCGTCCGCCCAGCCGAACCCCTGCAGTACGCCCGCAATGGCTCTTGCGCTGCCGGAGGAGGCCACGGCCTCCTGCCAGCCGGCGGTGCGGAAGGTGTCGGCGATGCCCTGCAACGCCTCATGCGCGGCCACGACCGCTGCGTTCATCGACGCCGCCTCGACCCGGCCGTCGGGGAAATAGCGCCGGCTGTAGCCGATGCAGCCGAGCGGCAGGCTCTCGATGAGCATCGGATCGAAGCCGGTCCCGACGATGAACTCGGTCGAGCCGCCGCCGATATCCACCACCAGCCGGCGTTGGGAAGACGCGGGCAGGCTGTGCGCCACGCCAAGATAAGTCAGCCGCGCTTCCTGCGCCCCGTCCAGCACTTCGATGGGAAAACCGAGTGCCGCCTCGGCGGCTTCGAGGAACTGCGCCGCGTTCTTCGCCACGCGCAGCGCATGGGTACCCACCGCGCGCACCGCGTGCGGCGGGAAACCGCGCAGCCGTTCGCCGAAGCGAGCCAGCGCTTCGAGCGCGCGCGACTGCGTGCTGTAGTCCAGTTCGCCGTCCGCGGTCAGGCCGGCAGCCAGCCCCACCGGTTCGCGCAGCGACTCGAGCGCTTCGATGCGCTCGCCCGCCGCGCGGCCGATCTGCAGGTAGAAGCTGTTCGAGCCGACGTCGACGGCCGCAAGCAATTCGTATTGCACAACGGACCCGGGCAAAGACGATGCCGGACCTTAGCACCGGGCCGCGCGCCGCGGCAATCGCCTGCTTGTCCTGATCAACGGCGCAGCCGCTGTTCCAGTTCCTCGACCGCGATGTAGCGCACGTCCTCGCCCTTGGCCATGTACACCGCGTACACGCACAGGTTCTTGGCATGGTCGCCGACCCGCTCCAGAGCCTTCGCCACCCAGAGCATGTCCACACAGGCGGCGACGGCATCCGGCTGCGCGGCCATGGCGCCGGGCAAGGCGCGCAGCAGGGCGTGGAAGCGCTCGTTCACGTCGTGGTCCTGCCGCAGCACCTGCGGCACTTCGCTCACATCCCCGCGCGCGAAGGCATCGAGCGCCCGCCGCAGCATCTCGGCCACGATTCCGGCAATCGCCTCGATCTCGGCGTAGCCGGGGCTCGCGTCCGGGCGCAGCCGCAGGTACCGGGCCCTCTTGGCGATCTTCTTCGCCTCGTCGCCGACGCGCTCCAGGTCCGTGATGGCTTTGTGGACCATGAGCACGAAACGCAGATCGTGCGCCGTCGGCGCGCGCCGCGCGATGAGCTGCGCGCAGGCCTCGTCGATCTCGCGTTCCATCTGGTTGAGGCGGTGCTCGTCGCGCAGCACCCCCTCGATCAGCTCGGCGTCCTGGCTGCGCAAGGCCGCAACCGCGTAGCGGATCTGCTGTTCCGCGAGGCCGCCCATGGCCAGCACGGCTTTGCGCAGCTGTTCGAGCTCGGCGTCGAAATGCTTGGAGGTATGCAAGGCAGGCACCCTGAAAACGGACGAACCACGCGTACTTTAAAGCGCGAATATGACAAAGCCGTGAACGTGCCCGGTGCGGCGC